>Ga0207857_1000011_pt1 | contig 82781 bp, 70 predicted proteins | sample LuqExpMetageno22_FD_187780 | JGI IMG/M metagenome (GOLD analysis project Ga0207857, IMG submission 187780) | Tropical forest soil microbial communities from Luquillo Experimental Forest, Puerto Rico - Sample 22 (SPAdes) | ecosystem: Environmental > Terrestrial > Soil > Tropical forest ... | reverse complement strand
TTCGGCGACATCGGCGGCATCCCGCGCCTGTTGGACGTGGGCCAGTGCAACGACGCCTACTCGGCCATCCAGATCGCCGTGGCCCTGGCCGGCGCCTTCGGGTGCGGGGTCAACGACCTGCCGCTCTCCATGATCCTCTCCTGGTATGAGCAGAAGGCCGTGGTCATCCTCCTGACCCTGCTCCACCTGGGGATCAAGAACATCAAGATCGGCCCGTCGTTGCCGGCCTTCATCTCCCCCAACGTACTCAGCTTCCTGGTGGAGAACTTCAACATCGGCCCCATCACCACGGTCGAGGCCGACATGAAGGCGATCCTGGGATAACGTTTTCAGCGCCGCGCCCGTCGGCGGCAAAATGGCTGGCTAATCGGAGGCCCCCTGACCGGAAGGTTTGGGGGCCTTTGATTATGGCGGCCCCCTCGAACCGGGGCGGACTCATCTCAAAGCCTGTTGACACCCTGGCCCAACCAGCCTATAAATCAACCCTATCCGCTTGTGAAAAATCCGCCAATCCCGGGATCGTGAATGTATCGTCGGCTGACCTTTGCAATTTTTGCTCTGGCAATATTCCTGCGCCTCCTGCTGTGCTGGGTGAACCCGACGGAAAATTCATTCGACGACCATTACGAACCTATAGCACTGATACTGCAAACCGGGGAAATTCCCGCCAAGGACGCCTGCTTCCAGTGCTATCAGCCGCCCGTATTCTACTATTCTTCCGCAATCGCGGCAAAAGCCCTTATTTCTCTGGGCGTTACAGGCAATAACGGAATCGAGAAATCTCTCCAGCTCCTGAATTGCGTTTATGCCATAGGCAGCCTCCTTGTCATCTACCTGATCCTTAAAAGACTGAATCTTTCCGAATTCTCCCGTCTTATGGCCTTTTGTATCGTCTGCTTTCTCCCGCGTCACATTTTTATGTCCGTAATGCATTCCAACGACAGCCTGACCTACCTGGGCATTTCACTCTGCGTGTATCTTCTGCTTGTGACCATCGGGCGGGGGATGTCACCGGTCTTTGCGGGCCTGTTGGGCATAGCTCTGACGCTGACCATCTTTGTCAAATATACCGCGTTCCTGGTGCTGCCCATGGCGGCCGCTCCCCTGGTCACCCTCATTGTCGTCAACCCGCCCCACATTCCCCGCTCCAGGTCGGTTGCCGCCCTGTCCCTGGCGTTGCTCGTCCCGCTGTTGATGCTCGGAATCTATATGTCGAACAATTACCGGCAGTATGGCCAGGCCTTGCCCTGGAACGACAAGATCGTAAATACGAGCGCCGTTCAGCCCCATGACCCGGAAGGGGTGGACTTTACAAGCTTTACCCCATGGCAGTACATGAACAAGCCGGTACTTGCCCCCGGGCAGATGCATTCATTCTGGACGCTGATTTATAGTGGAATGTGGATTGACAGCGAGCCGCGTTTCACGGACATTACGGATAGGGGCGCTTCATGGCCGATGTATTTCAATTGGTTGACCGGCAAGGGTGAGTTCCCCTCGACGCCCATCACCATTTCGAATTATACTCGTATCATCTCATCGGGGCTTCTCGTGTGCGGGATGATCCCCCTGATGGCAATAGTGATTGGATTCGCCGGATGCCTGCGGACCGTCTTGTCGCCCCGGACGGACAAGACGGTCATCTATCAGGCCTTTCCCATAATAGCGCTATTGAACGCCGCCGGCATTCTCATGCTGACCGTGAAGGCTCCGGTGTACAGTTCCATGAAAGCCTCCTATTTCCTCAATTCGTTGCCGTCATTCAGCGTCTTCTTTGCCCTCGGCGTTCAGCGTTTCGAAAACGTCCCCTGGTTCAGGCGAACTGTCACGTTTGCCTGTGGCGGCATCCTGTTGCTGACAACCATCTATATCGGCAGGATCTATGTGGCCTTGTCAGCCATCTGAACGGTCTCCATGACTTCTTCCGACACGTCATATTCCGCGCATATCCCCCGGCCGTGGCTTTGGGGAATGGTCGTCGTCGTTCTGGCGGTAGCATCATACGCCAACACCCTGCAAAACGGTTTTGTCTGGGACGATGAGCCGATCATCGCCAAGAACCCCCTGAACCGCGATCCCGCTGCAATCGTGCACATCGTTCAGGATCTGGACACCAGCCGCGGCGTCGAAAAGAACCCCTACTACCGGCCCCTTGCCCGGCTCACCTACTGGGTGGAATACCAGGCGCACGGACTCAACCCCGCGCTCTGCCACCTGGCGAACGTCGCGCTGCACGCCGCAAACGCCCTGCTCGTGTATCGCCTGGGATTGCTGCTGTTCGCAGTGGAATTCCCGGCGCTGGTGGCTGCGCTCCTCTTTGCCGTCCACCCGGTGAACAGCGAAGCTGTCAACTTCCTCGCCACGCGCAACACGCTCCTGTCCACCCTGTTTGTCCTGGCTGCGTTCATCGTCTTTGCCCGGGGCCTGGAACGGGGCGGCCGCAGCGCCGCCATCCGGACCGGCTGCCTCTTTCTCGCGGGGATCTTCTGCAAGGAAAGCACCCTTTTCCTGCTGCCCCTTCTCCCGGTTGCGGCGCTGGCGCTTTCGAACGAACCCCCGCGGGAAGCTTTCAGGAAGTCCCTGCCGGCCCTGGCAGCCTGTGCCGTCGCCGCCGGCATCTATCTCTGCCTGCGCCAGCAGGTCCTCAGCGAGGCCGGCGTCACGGTGAGCATCCTCCCCGGGCTTGCCGGACGCCTGCTCGACATCTTGTACCTGATCCCCCGCTCACTCGTGCCCATCGTCTGGCCGGCCCGGCTCAGTCCCTATTATCCGCTCCCCGAGGCGATCGGACCCCTGATCCCCCTGCTCGCCGTTGCCTGGGCCGGGATTCTTGCGCTGATCCTCTGGGTCTTCACCAAGGGCAGGAGCAGCGCATCCGTCGTGGGGCTGTGCCGGTACGTCGCCTTTTATCTGCCCGTGAGCGGCATCATCCCCATCCCGAGCGCCCCCATGGCGGAACGCTACCTTTACCTCCCCGCCATCGGGGCATGGCTCATTGCCGCCGAGGCGCTCCGTCGCTGCAGCCTGCGCTGCCCCATGCGCAAAAACCTTGTGGTCGCGGCGGTGATCCTGGCCGCCGCCACGCTGGCAACACGGACCGTCATCCGCAACCTGGACTGGCGGAGCAACTACACCCTCTTTTCCCGCCTGGTGGAAACGTCCCCCAAATCGGCTTTCGCCCACAACAACCTTGGGACCGCTTATCTCGACGACCTCAAGGATTTGGCGAAAGCCCAGGCGGAATTCGAGAAGACCCTCGCGCTTGACCCCCGTTTTCCCAGGACGCACACGCAACTCGGCTACATCGACATGCAGCGGCGGGACCTGGTGTCGGCAGACGCCCACTTCAGCCAGGCCGCAGCCCTGGACCCGAATGATGCCGAAGCCCACTACAACAAGGCGGTCGTCGCGGAACAACTCGGCAGGCCGGAAGAGGCCGTACGGCACCTGGAAAGCTTCCTTGCCATCAACAACCCCGAGTTTGCCGAGGCGCGGGCAGAGGCCGAGAACAGGCTGCGCGCCCTCAAGACGCAACTGGGCCGGCAATAACGCCGCCACGGCGACGCCCGGATCCTTCACAGGACAATGGGCAACAAAAAAACCCGCCATTTCTGACGGGTTTCCGTATCGTATCGGACTGTGCCGGATATTGTATGGCGGAGAGAGAGGGATTCGAACCCTCGGTACGCGGTTAACGTACACACGCTTTCCAGGCGTGCTCCTTCAACCTCTCGGACATCTCTCCGCAAATGAACGGAAAATATAGTATAGCTGGAAGCATTTGTCCAGCATTTCATAGTATGCTGTGAAAAACAGTGGTAATAATTAAACCGTCCAACCGGGAGCAGCCTTGCCATGAACATTGCCGTCATCACCGCCATGCCCGAGGAGACGCGGGCCATCCTCAAGGCGACCGGGCCAGCCGAGTCTCTGAAGGTCGGACCCTTGGCGGCTTTTCGTTGCCGGGTGCGGGAACATGACCTGCTGCTGGTTGAGGCCGGCATGGGCTTCAAAAATGCCGCTGCCGCCGCAGAGGCGCTGCTGGGCACGGCCCGCCCGGACCTGCTGATCTCGGCCGGGCTGTGCGGCGGTATCGCGCCGGAACTGCGCGTCGGCGACGTGGCGGTCGGCAGGGAGCTGTGCATCGTTGCCGAAGGGGCGGTTCGGCAGGTGCCCGTGGAGATCGCCGCAGCGGCCCATACCTTTATTGCCCGGCAGGCGGCGACAGGTGAGCGGGTGTTCGCCAGCCTCTTTGCCGGCACCCCCTCGATCATGGCGAAAAAACAGCTCGCCGCCCTGCTCCCCCCCGGCGCGCCCTGCCCGGTGGTGGAGATGGAGAGCGGCGCCATCGCCATCGTGGCCGCGGAGCACGGCATCCCCTTCATGGGCATCCGCACCGTCAGCGATCCGGCCGACGAGGAGCTGGGTTTCTCCCTGGAAGAATTCACCGACAGCCGCCTGCGTATCCGCCCCCACAAGGTCGCCCTCACCATCCTGCGCAAACCGTGGATCGTGCCCCAGCTCATCCGCCTGGCCCGCAACAGCCGCATCGCCACGGACTGCCTTTCCCGGGCCATGGCCCACCTGCTGGCGTCACTGCCAACCTGAGCCCCAGAGCCGCAGACTGAACGGTTATCTCACTCGCTCACTTTCGTTCTGTATCTTTGCGTCTCCGCGGTGAACCGCCGATTTTGATTCATTTCTTCAGGAAGGTTTTCTAACGGATTTTCGGTGCGGTTGCCGCGGGGGACCAGGGATAGTCCTCTACATGGTCGCCCAGTTCCTCCCCGGTGTAGCGGTTGACCCGCCGCAGCGCCAGGGTAATGACGATCAGGAGCGGCAGGCTGTACATGAGGATGCCGCACAGGGCCATGAACCGCTCGCCGATCAGGAGGGTCATGGTGATGTTGAAAATGAGCACGGAAAGGTACAGCACCGGCCCCACGAGGGAGCGAAAGGGCAGGTTGCAGACCCCCCTGGGGGCTGCGCCGGGACGGCGGGCGTCGATCGCCTGGAAGGCGGCCACCAGGCAAAAACTGGTCAACAGCCACCCCCAATAGTTGGAGAGCGGCACGCCGAAGTGGATGCCGTTTTCCCGGTAGCCGTAGATCTGCCCCAGGAACCAGCGCCGCCCCTGGAGGGCCACCGGATCGATCACGATGTCGAGAAAGGTCTGCAGAAACGCCCCGAGGGCCAGCGCCGGCAGGGAGCGGCGGATAGCGCGCGTCTCCAGGGTGGCCATGTTCCAGCGCCAGGATTTGAGGGGCGAGATGATGAACAGGGCCGTGGTGTAGCTGCAATAGGCCAGGAATACATAGGAGAGCGAGTCGAAGAACGGCACCCCGGCAACCCACAGCTCCCGGCTGCTGGTGGTGTCGATGTAGTAATACCAGCCATAGGGGAAGCCGGTATTGATGGAGAGCCACTCCGAGGCAAAGGCGATCAGGTAGCCAGCCGCGGTGAAGGCCATGGTCCTGCGCCAGCCAACGTGGGGCACGCAGGCCAGGAGGTACGCCCCGAAGAAGGCGAACACGTAGGGGCGCATGGTAAAGGTGCCGACGGCTATGTCGAGGAAAGCGTTCCCGGTGGCAGGTGACATGGCGGCCTCAGAACAACGTGCCGATGACGCTGCCCAGGACCGATATGGGCCCGGTATCCTGCAGGCCTTCCATGGCCTTTTCGGTCTTCTTGAGGGTCGATATGGCGTTCAGGTACAACTTGTCGTCATTGACCAGCTTGCCGATGGTGCCCTCGCCGCTGTTGATCTTGCGGGTGATCTCCTTGAGATTGGCCACCGTGTCCTTCAATTCGTCGTAGAGGGCCGGGTCGTTGACCAGCTTGCCGGCCGTGCCCTCGCCCTTGTCGATGCGGGCGGCAATGCGGTTCAGCGACCCCATCCCGTCGCGCATCTCCTTGACCGTGGCCAGGGCATCGGTGTAGAGGCGGTCATCGGTCAGGAGCTTGCCGGCCGTACCCTCGCCCCGCTCCAAACGGGCGCTGACCGTTTTCAGGCTGCCGGCCACATCGCGGATGTCGCGCCCCAGTTGCTTGTCGTTCACCAGCATCCCCAAAGCCCCCTCGCCCTTGTCGATCTTGGCGGTGATGCTGGAGATGCTCTGAAGCGAGGTGTTCACCGCGGAGCGGTTCTCGTCCAGGATGGCGGAGATCTTGCCCATGACCTCGTTCTGGTTGCGGTTCAGATCGACGATCAACTGCTTGGCGTCCTTGGTCAGGCCCCCCACATTGTCCATGATGGCGTCGATGCCGAACGCTTCGGTGCTTTGTACCGTACTGCCGGGCGGGAGGTCGGGGCTCGTGGGCGAACCGAAGGAAAGTCCCAGGAATTGCCCGCCCAGCATGCTCGTCATGCGGATGCTGGCCACCGTGTCCTGCTTGATGCGGGTCCCGGGCTTGACCTCGAAGTCCACCTGCACCCGGCTGTCCTGAACGGCTATCTTGGTGATCGTCCCCACTTCAACCCCGGCCAGCTTGACGGCATCCCCCTGCTTGAGCCCGGTGGTGGAGGAAAGAAAAACCTTGTACGGGGTCCCCCGGTCGAAGATCTTCCAGCGATTGCCCAGCTCCAGCATCAGGCCGAACAGGACGATGCTGAGGATAAAGAACAGCCCGACTTTTGCTTCGTGGGACAGGGTCATACGTGATTCTCCTACCGTGGCATAACGGCACCAGGCACTGATGCGTCCGATGTGCCATTATACCTATCAACGCAAGGTTAGCAATCATATTGTGTTTTTGCCATGTTCCCGTTATGCTGTTTCCGAATCCGCGGTATCCGCCGGATTCGGGGGTTTCTCCATCTTCCATCAGGAGGGTTGCATGGTTTCATTCGAAGAAGCCCGGAGCGTCATTCTGTCCTCCGTGTCCACCGCCGGCGTGGAGCGGGTTCACCTTTTGGAGGCCGGCGGCCGGGTGCTGGCCGAGGACATGACCGCGCCCTGGGACATGCCGTTACTGGACAACTCGGCCATGGACGGCTATGCGGTGAACTCCGCCGACTGTGGCGCCGCGCCCTGCAAACTGCGGGTGAGCGCCTTTCTCCCCGCCGGGGCCAAGGCCGACGGCGTGCGCGTGGAACAGGGCTGCGCCGTCAGGATCATGACCGGCGCGCCGGCCCCCGACGGGTGCGACGCGGTCGTGCCGGTGGAAGAAACCGACAACGGCGACCATGAGGTGACCCTGCGGGGACCGGTCACGAAAGGGCAGCATATCCGCTTCAGGGGCGAGGACGTCCAGGCGGGAGCGACCTTTGTCCGGGCCGGCTCGATCATCCGTCCCCCGGAGGTCAACATGCTGGCCGGCTTCGGCATGGCGCTGGTGCCCGTGTATCGCCGCCCTACCGTGGCAATCCTCTCCACCGGCGACGAGCTCGTGGAACTGGGCACGACACCGGGGCCGGGAGAGATCGTCAACAGCAACACCCTGTCGCTGGCGACCGCGGTGCGGGAGACCGGGGCAATCCCGTTCATCGTCGGCATTGCGCGGGATACGCGGGCAAGCCACCTGGAGAAACTTCAGGAGGGGCTGAAGGCGGATGTGCTGATCACCTCGGCCGGCGTCTCGGCCGGCGACCGCGACCTGGTGCGGGACATACTCCAGGAGCTCGGGGCGCGGCAGCTCTTCTGGAAGGTCGGCATCAAGCCGGGCGGGCCGACGGCCTTTGCCCTGCACGGCGCGACCCCCGTGTTCTCGCTGCCCGGCAACCCGGTCTCGACCATGATCACCTTCGAGGAATTCGTACGGCCCGCCCTCCTCAAGATGCAGGGGCATCGCCGCGTGCTGAGGCCGTTCTTCAAGGCCGTGCTGCGCGACGAATTGCGCAAGAAACCGGGCAAGGTCCAGATCGTGCGCATCCGCCTGGTGCGGGAAGACGGGCGCTGGTACGCATCGTCGGCCGGGGATCAGCAGACCGCGATTCTCAAGACCATGGTGGACGCCGAGGCCATCGCCGTCCTGCCCGCCGAGGGCACCCGCTTCGCCGCCGGCGAAGAGGTGGACGCCCACTTCTACGGGAACCATATCGATCTCCTGGAGGCAACCCCATGAACGACTATCTCGGCGCCCACATGTCCATCTCCGGCGGCCTCCACCTGGCCATCGACCGGGCCGTCGCCGCCGGCTGCGGCGTGGTGCAGATCTTCACCCGCAACTCGAACCAGTGGAAGGGCAAACCGGTCAGCGAGGCGGACGCCGCCCTGTTCCGGGAGAAATTCGCCGCCTCCGGCCTGCACGAGGTAATTTCCCACGACATCTACCTGATAAACCTGGCGGCGGCCCCCGGCGACGTGCGGGACAAGAGCCTCGCCGCCTTCCGGGACGAGTTGGAGACCTGCGCCCGGCTCGGCATCGCCAAGGTGGTCATGCATCCCGGCTCGCACCTTGCGGACCCGCCCGAGGCCGGCCTGGGGCGGGTGATCGAGGCCTTCGACCAACTCTTCCGCGAGGTCCCGCAATTCGAGGGGAAGGTGCTGCTGGAGACGACCGCCGGACAGGGGACCAATCTGGGGAGGACCTTCGAGGAGTTGCAGGCCATCATCGACGGCTCGAAATTCCCGGACAAGTTCGGCGTCTGCTTCGACACCTGCCACACCTTTGCCGCGGGCTACGACACCGCCACCGGGGAGGGCTACGCCGACACCATGGCCCAGTTCGACCGTATCATCGGCCTGGGACTCCTGCAATGCTTCCACTTCAACGACTCGAAGAAGGGGCTCGGCTCCCGGGTGGACCGGCACGACCACATCGGCCAGGGCACCCTGGGGCTGAACCCCTTCCGCTTCATCCTGAACGACCCGCGTTTTGTGAAGATCCCCAAGATCCTGGAGACCCCCAAGGGGGACAGCGACGAGATGGACGCCGTCAATCTGGGGGTGTTGCGGGGGTTGGTGAAGTAACTGCCTTTCCCGATTGGCACCACTCTTCCGCCCAGCGTTCCCCCCCCTTTTTCAAAGGGGGGCAGGGGGGATTTGGTTTTCGGGATCAAAAACCAATCGCCCTGCCTTGTATCCCCGCCAAAGCAAAGGGCCGGCATCTTGCGACGCCGGCCCTTGTCTGCTTGCTCACGTGCTCCAACCCATCCGCCTCAGAACAGGTCCAGGTTCTCCAGGGCCTTCAACGGCTGATTGCTGAATCCCGGCTTTTCCTCCCGCTGCGCCGGGCGGGCAGGGGGCTCCACCTGGATGACCGGCTCATCCGGCTCCGGCGCCTGCTCTTCGCACTCCTCCTGCTCCACCTCCTCACCGCCCATGCCGTTGCCCTTGAAAAAATAGCGGTCATAGAGCCGGTGGTGGGAGGTCCAGCGCGAGCTGCTGGCGCTCTCCCGGGCGATGTGGGCCTGGATGCCGTTGATCTTGGAGTCCATGTCGTCCAGATAGTTGAGGATGGTGGCCTCCACGGTCTTGGGGCGCTTGGGCGAACCGTACTCGTACTGTCCGTGGTGGGAGAGGAGCATGTGCTTGAGCAGCATGGCCAGCTCCCGGGGAAAGCCCGGAACCGTGCGGATCTTGTCCTCCACCAGCTCCACGCCGATGGTGATGTGCCCCAGGAGTTTCCCCTCGTCCGTATAGTCGAAGGCGCGCTCATAGCTCATCTCGTGGATCTTGCCCACGTCGTGCAGCAGCGCCCCCACCACCAGCAGGTCTTCGTTGATCCCCACGTACATCGGCACGATGGTCTTCACCAGCCTGACGAGCGAAAGGGAGTGTTCCAGGAGCCCCCCCAGGTAGACATGGTGCATCCCCTTGGCGGCCGGGGCCGTGCGGTACTTGGCCATGAGGGGGCCATCCGCCAGGAACGCCTCCATGAGCCCCTTGAGGTGCGGATCGCCGATGGCGGCCACCACCGCAGCCAACTCCCGGCACATCTCGCCGCTGTCGCGGGGGGATTCGGGCAGGAAATCGGCCAGGTTGACCGTCTCCTCGGGGATCCGGGAGATCTCGGCCACCACCACCTGCATCTTGTTCAGGTAGACCGACGCCTTGCCGCGCACCTGCACGAAATCGTCCCGCTCGAAGAGCTTGTCCAGGGCATCCACGTTGTCCCAGATCTTGGCGTCCACCTCGCCGCTCTTGTCCATCAGGCGCAGGTTCATATAGGGTTTGCCGTTCTTGGCCATGGCCATGATCTTCTCCTTGACCAGAAAGACGGCAGCGACCGGGTCCCGGTCCTTGATGTCGGCTACGAATTGTTTTGCCACGTGGCACTCCTTTACTTCTTGATTTTCAAACAAGCTCTCAGCAACTCAGGTTGTTCAAAAATAGTCAGATCGTCGCACCCGCAGAAGGCCCTGAGGAGGCGTAGCAGCGCTACGCCGCACGAAAGGGCCTTCGAGGACGCGGCGAGATGGCTGTTTTTCAACAACCTCTCAACCGGGCTGCGATGGTGTCCGCGATCCTGATGCCGTCGATGGCCGAACTCATGATGCCGCCGGCATAGCCGGCCCCCTCGCCCGCCGGGTAGAGCCCCGCAAGCCCGACCGATTCGTAGCGCTCGTTGCGCGGGATGCGCACCGGGGACGAGGTGCGGGACTCGATGCCAACCAGGACGGCCTCGGCGGTGACGAACCCCCGCAGCTTGCGCCCGAACTCGGTGATCCCTTCCCGCAGGGTCCGGGTGATGAAGGGCGGCAGCACCTCCTCCAGGTCGGCCTCCACGATGCCGGGGCGGTAGCTGGACGAGAGCGGGCCCTTGCCGGGCAACCCCATGAATCCCATCAGGTTGCGCGCCGGGGCGCGGTAGCCGCCGCCCCCCGCCAGGAAGGCCTGCCGCTCCCAATGGCGCTGGAACCTGACGCCGGCCAGCGGGTCGGCGGCGCCGAAATCGGCCGGGGTGACGTTTACCACCAGGGCGCTGTTGGCGCACGGGGCGTTGCGCAGCTGGCCGCTCATGCCGTTGGTGACCACGCCCCCCTCCTCGGATGCGCCGCCGATGACCACGCCGCCGGGACACATGCAGAAGGAATAGGCGCTACGGCCGGTGGCGCCGTTGTTCCAGGCCACGGCATAGTCGGCCGCCGGCAGGTTGGGGTGGCGCGGGCCGCCGTACTGGATGCGGTCGATCAGGGCCTGGGGATGCTCCACCCGGAGCCCCATGGCGAACGCCTTCTGCTCCAGCGGCACGCGGCGCCGCTCCAGCATCTCGTAGGTATCCCGCGCGCTGTGGCCGCTGGCCAGGACAAGGAGGTCGCACGGCAGTTCCGCCTCCTCGTTGACCATGACCCCGGAAACGGCTCCGTCGGCGACGGCGATATCGGTGAGCCGGCAACCGAAACGGATCGTGAACCCTTTCTGCAGCAGATGCCGCCGGATGGCGCTGACGACCGTGCGCAGGCGGTCCGTGCCCACATGGGGCTTGGCCAGACAGCAAATCTCGGGCGGCGCCCCGAACGCGGCCATCTGCTCCAGCACCCAGGACACCAGCGGGTCTTTGGACCGGCAGGTCAACTTGCCGTCCGAGAAGGTCCCCGCCCCTCCTTCGCCGAACTGGACGTTGCTCTCCGGGTCCAGGAGCCCGGTCTTCCAGAACTTCTGGACATCGAGGCTGCGCTGTTCCACCGGCTGGCCCCGCTCGATGACGGTAGCCGTCAGGCCGTATTCGGCCAGACGCAACGCCGTGAACAGTCCGGCCGGGCCGCTGCCCACAATGACGATCCGCTGCGGCGACGCGACCGGCTCGAAAAGGCGGGGCACCGGTTCCGGCTGCCATTCCAGGTCCGGTTCGTGGGCGAGGCGGGCCCGCAGGGGCGCTTCCCCGGCGAGGGAGAAGGAAACGGTATAGATGACCTTGATCCGCGGCTTGCGGCGGGCGTCGATGCCCTTGCGGAGGATGCGGAAATCCCGCAGGGATGCGGGCGGGACGGCGAGTTGCGCGGCAACGAGCGCAGGCAGGCGCTCTTCTCCGTCATGCGGTGAAAGGGTGAGATTACGATAGATAAACGGCATCCGTCAGCCTTGCTGAAATTTTTTCCGGTCCAGGAGTTGTTCGACGATAATGACGATATCCACAGCTTTGGTGGACTTGGGGATGTGCACCCTGGCGCCCATGTCGGGGGCATCGTGCTCATGGGGAGGCTCATGGAACATGGAGGTCAACAGGACGATCACCGGTTGCTTGTCGCCCGCCAGGCGGCTGATCTCCATGCAGGTGCTGACGCCGCCCATGCGCGGCATGACCAGATCGGAGAGGACGGCATCCGGGGCCTTTTCCAGGAAGACCTTGATCCCCTCAATGCCGTCGCTGGCGTTAAGCGCCGTGAACCCGTTCTCGTTGAAGGCGTCGGTAAGCACCTTCTGGAAAAAAGGGTCGTCGTCGATGATCAGAATTTTTCCGCGTGATTCCTTCATGGCCGGCCTGTCATAGGGGAGTATGAGGCTAACTATAGCCATTTATTGTGGAAAAGAAAAGCGGAATGCTGGTGAACCTATCGGGTTTTTCGCGCTTCAGGCATGGGGAACGACGGGAAACTCCAGACGAAAAATCGTCCCGTCCGGCGAACTCGTCTCGACGGCAACGTTGCCCTGGTAGAGGCGGGCAATGCGCTGGATCACCGGCAGCCCCATGCCGCTGCCGCGGGATTTGGTGGTAAAAAACGGCTCAAAAATGTACGGCAGGGTATCGGCAGGAATGCCGCCGCCGCTGTCGCCGACCCTGACCGCCACCCGGCCGCCCTCCTCGCAAATTTCTATGTCGAGCCGGCCGCCATCGGGCATCTCGTCCATGGCGTTCAGAAACAGGTTGGTGAAGACCTGCTCCAACTCCGCCGGGTCGGCCTTGATGGGCGGCGGCACACAGCGATACCGCCGTTCCACACGGATGCTTCCGGTCTCGAACTGGGGGGAAAAGGCCTCGATGGCGTTATCCACAACCCGGTCGATCTGCACGTCGCAGGTGATACTGCGGCTGCGGTGGGAGGCGTCCAGGAGTTTGGAGATGATGGAATCGATCCGGTCCACCTCCTTGAGGACCTTGCCCAGGTAGTCGAGGTTTTCCTGGTCGGCGCTGTTCTGGCGCATCAGCTGGACAAAGAGCGAGATGGTATTGAGCGGATTGCGGATCTCGTGGGCCATGCCGGCCGAAAAGTAGCCCAGGGCGGCCAGCTTTTCCGACTGGGCGATCTCGGACTGGGCTTTCTGTAACGCCTCCGTCTTCTCCCGGACCCGCTTCTGCAACTCCTGGTTCCAGTTGTCGATCTCTTCGAGGAGCCGCACATGCTCCTGCTGCAGCGCCTTGTTGTGGAGCTCGATCTCCCGGATCCGCAGGACGTTATCGAGGCGGTCGATCAGGTCGCGGTTGTTGAACGGCTTGAGGATGTATTCGGAAGCGCCGCTCTTCATCAGTTCGACGGCAATCTCTTCGCTCCCTTTGCCGGTGAACATGACGACGTAGGTATCCGGGTAGCGCGCCCTGATCTCCCGCAGGGTCGCCAGGCCGTCCACCTCGGGCATCATGTAGTCCAGAAGCGCCAGCTCCGGCGCCTGGGAGGAAATGATCTCCATCCCCTCGCGGGCGGTGGCGGCGGCAAGCACATGATACCCTTTTCGGGAAAGGATCACACCGGCGAGTTCGAGGATATGCCGGTCGTCGTCGATGACGACGACCGTTGCCTTGCAATCGTGGGCCGGAACGGTGCTCATGGCGGGAAAAACTACCCGGAAACGGCGCCTGACGCGCCGTTCACTGTTCCTTCGGCAGGCGGATCGTCAGGACCGGGCAGGAAGCCCCCCGCACGACGCGTTCAGCCGTGCTGCCGAAGATCAGGTGGTCGAGGCCGGTACGGCCGTGGGTGCCGAGGACGATCAGCGAGGCGGCCGCTTCCTCGGCCGTGCGGATGATCTCCTCGTAAGGGATGCCGGTGACGATGGAGGTCGTGAAGTTGGTAAAATCATCCAGCTTCGAGCTGCAGAACTTGGCCATCATCTTTTCCGCCCCTTCCCCGATCTCTTTCTCCAGTTGCTCGAAGGAGATATGGGGCACGTAAAAGCCGCGCAAGTCAACAGGCTCATTGATGACATGCAGAATCACCAGTTGGGAACCGAACTGTTTCGCCAGGGTCAGGGCGTAATCGAACGCGTAGTCGGAGTTTTCCGAAAAGTCGATGGCCGTCAGTATCTTGCTGAATGGTTTCATTGCGCAGTCCTCTCATGTCAATGGAGTAGGATCCAACTCATCGGCGCCCCGCGCGGTCCCATGCCTGGCCGCCCGGACGTTCAGTTGAATATTTTCCCGATTATCTTCTTGAGCTCGTCAATCTTGACCGGCTTGTTGATATACTCGTACGCCCCCAGGTTCATGGCCTCGATATACGACTCGACCTCGCCATAGGCGGTAACCATGATCACGTTGCTGGCGGGATGGCTCCTGCTCAGCTCCCGGAGAAAGGTCAGCCCGTTCATCTCCGGCATATTGATGTCGGTGATGATCAGCTCCACCTCCTTGCCCCGCAGATAGTTGAGCGCTTCGTTACCGTTACCGGCCGATGCGACCTCATACCCCTCGCGGGCCAGGATCTTCGAGAGCGCGATACGGGCGTTCTCCTCATCATCAACAACCAGTATGCGTTTTTGTTGCTCAACCACAAGAGCCCCCCCGCCATAGACTTTACTGTCAGTCTAGCACGGGGCACTGGCGTGTCAAGGAACGGCGGGCCTTTTCTCCCCGCTTTTGGCGGACGCCGCTTTCCGGCGGAGCTTTATGGCCGAAAGGATCAGATTTGCGATGATCGAGACAAAGTAGATCTCATCCTCGGGGAAGCTGCGCATGGATGTGGTCTGAAGGTTGATGACCCCATAGACGTCCTTCTTGTCGGTTATGGGGAAGGAGAGCATGGAGTTGTATTTTTCCTCGTTTAGCTCGGGGAAGACCTTGTAGCGCGGGTCCTGGGAAGCACGGCTCAGGTTGATGGGCTGCATCTCCCTGGCAACGGTGCCGGTGATCCCTTCGCCGATCTTGAGGCGGATCCGGCCGATCTTTTCCTGCTCATACCCGTAGGTGGCCTTCAGAACCAGTTCCCCGTCCTCCAGGAGATAGATGTTGCAGACACTGGCGTGCAGTTGTACGGCGAGCTTGGTCGCCACCATGTGCAGCACTTCGGGGAGCTGGAAGTCGGAAGACACCAGCATGCTGATCTCTTCCAGGGAGATGATCTCCATGTGCTCGCGGTTCGCCCGTTGCATGGTCAGCACCATCTTCCCCTTTTCGCTTTCCACGTAGGGGGTGAAATTCGCCTTATGATAGAAGGGGTTGACGGTCTTGACCCGTTCCGTCTGGGTGCGATAATCGGAAAAACCGCACGAACAGGTCATCTTGACCCGGTAGTTGTCGATGCGTTGACTGCTCATTACCTTGCCGCATTTACGGCAACGCGCCGCTATCTGCATGGTGATCTCCTCAGCAGGTTGTTAAAAAACAGCCGTCAGGCCTTCGTCCTCGAAAGCCCTTTCGTGCGGCGTAGCGCCCCTCATCCCATCCTTCTCCCAAAGGGAGAAGGGATACCGTTACCCTCTCCCTTTGGGAGGGGGTGGCCAAAGGCCGGGTGAGGGCCTCCGCGGGCTTGTCGAGCAGGCGCGACGATCTGACTGTTTTTGAACAACCCGAGTTTTTCAATAACCCCATAGGGACCTTAGGGAGTTATTACGGTCGGACGCCGTTGGCGTCAAGCACGACGGAAACCGCCTCCCCGGCAGGTCCGAGCGATTTGAGAGGTTTGCCGTTTATCTGGACCTCAACCCCTCCGGCATTGGACAATTCAAGGGCAATGTTCTTTTCCGCCTTCCACTCTATGGCATCGCCGACCGTCAGGTCATAGGTCTGGGTCAGCGCCCCATCGATGGTGACGTTGAGGGTGCCGTTCTGGCTCACTTTCATGCGCACGATGAAACCCTTCGAATGCTCGGCCGGCGGTGCCGGGGCAGCATTCTGGTTGGCCGACGGCGCATCCTGGGACTGCTCGACGGGGGCCGGCTTTTTTTCCGCTTTTTGTGGAGGCGGCGGCGTGTGGGCGCTGGACCGTACCGCCTGAATTGCCGGCGTCGGGGCGCTTGCCGGCACCGGCTGTGGCTGGGAGACCTGCGGGGCGGCCGGCTCCCGCCGTGGGGCAGTGTCGGAGCGGTTGATGATGCTTGCCGTGATGATGATGAGCAGCAGCAGAACAGCCGGCAAGGCAAGTTTGCGCAGCGAGATGCGTTTCTTCGGGGTTTCGGCGTCGCCCCCCGCGCCGTTCTGGTGTGCCGTGGCCGAGAAGTTGCTGCCCTGCGCCTGCTGTTTGTCGCACAACCGGACCATGTCGTCGGGGTTAAGCCCGAGATAACCGGCGTAGATACGGAGAAACCCTTTCAGATAGGCCTGGCTGGCAAATTCCTTTGTCCGGTCGCTTTCCAGGGCCAGAAGATAGTTCTTGCCCATTTTGGTCGCTTCAGCGGCTTCATCGATGGAAATGCCGTGGTACTCGCGGCAGCGCCTGAGAACGGCACCCAAGGAGGTGAAAGAGGAATCTTCGTTGTTCGGCACGGTCTTGGACAATCAGTCCTCGCTTGCTTGGCTTTCAATGTGGCAACGAGCAATTTCCCGTCATGGCGGAAAAGGGCCGTTTCCGGATGAAAACTACTTGAGAAGCTCCAAATACCCTATAGCTGCATGTCCCAATTCGGAGTCGGGAATGATGCGAAGCACCTCGTTAAAGGAGTTCCTGGCGGCAGCAAGGCTATTTTGCTTGAGCTGCGCCAGGCCGAGATAGTAATAGGCCGCACCAAAATCTTTAAATATCTCCAAAGCCTTACGGTATTCGACCATGGCCTGTTCGGTCTTGTCCATGGCAAACCAGACCCTGCCGAGGGAAAGCCGGGCCACCGGATTGCGGGGATTGGCGACGATCACGGCCCGGAGTTCCTCAAGCGCCTTGGGGTAATCCCCCTTGCCCAGGTAGGCCAGCCCCAGGTTGATGGCGGCACTTTCGCTGTCCTGGTAAAAGAGGTCGTCCTTGACGATCTTGAACTGCTGGACGGCGTTATCCCACCGCTTGAGTTCGAGATAAACCACCCCCAGGTCATTGCGGGCCGGCGAGTAGTTCGGTTTCAGCAGAATGGCCTGCTGGAGTTTCTGCTCCGCCAGGTCAAAACGCTTCTTCCCCATGTAGGCCAGGCCCAGGTTATAGAGCAGTTCCGGGTTCTCGGGGTTGAGTTTTTCCGCTTCGGTCAGCTCTATCAGGGCACTGGTATAGTTGCGCTCCCCCAGGTAGGAGAGTCCCATCTGATAGTGGTAGGACTCCTGGTTTCTTTTTGCTCTCTGAGTGGCGCAGCCGGCCACAGCCAGCGCCACGAGAAGGCAAACCATGTAATATCGGCAGGATTTCATGGGCATCCGATCAGGCGGTATTCAATCCCCGGACAAAACCGGTTCCATCCGGCAACCCCGGATGGGAAACCGGTTGGTTTTTCAATGCGAAAACGAGCCGTTTCCGGACGAAAACAAAACCAGCAAAACATGTCAATAAATAAAATAGTTACGCTTTAAAGGCCGCTAATATCCCGAAAGGTCGTCAGCGCCTTGAAGCTCCGGTAGCGGGCCTCTATCTCCCGGTATTCCAGGCGCTTCATGCGGTCGAGGCTGAAATCCTCCACGTTGAAGGAGGCCATCACCGATCCAAAGACGATCGCCTGGCGGAGACCCTCCTCGGAGAGATCGCCGGTATTGGCCAGATACCCCATAAAGCCTCCGGCAAAGGTATCGCCGGCCCCGGTCGGGTCAAAGACCTCTTCAAGGGGATAGGCCGGTGCGGCAAACATCGAATCCGCCGTAAACATCAGAACCCCGTATTCGCCACGCTTGATCACCAGCCGCTTGCATCCCAGCGCGATGATCTCGCGGGCCGCCTTGACCAGGTTCGATTGATTGGTGAACTGGCGCGCCTCGCCCTCATTGATCACCACGATGTCAACCTTCCGGAGCACCTTTTGCAGCGCCTCGGGCTTGGACGTGATCCAGAAGTTCATGGTGTCGCACGCCACGAGCTTCGGACTGCGCACCTGGTCCAGCACCTCCATCTGCAGATCGGGGTCGATGTTCGCCAGGAAAAGGTAGTCGGCGTCACGGTAGGACTCGGGCAGGTCGGGACGGAACTCCGTCAGCACGTTGAGCTGTGTGTCCAGGGTCTGGGCCTCGTTCAGGTCGTAGCCGTACTTTCCGGTCCAGTGAAAGGTCTTGCCCGGGATCCGCTGAAGGCCGTCGGTATTGATGTCCCGGGACTGGAGAAAGCGTATGTGCTCCTCGGGGAAATCCTCTCCCACGACCGCCACCAGGGAGACATCGGTGAAAAAGCTGGCCGAGGTGGAAAAATAGGTGGCCGAACCACCCAGGACATTCTCTCCCTTGCCAAAAGGGGTTTCCACCGTATCAAAGGCCACGGTGCCGACAACAACGATTCCCATAGTAAAAGCATCTCCTTATGAATAATGGCTCTACGGTGGAGCCTCTTGCAAAAACGCCCTCCCCCAACCCCCTCCCGTCAAGGGAGGGGGCTAGTACAGGATTTTTGCAAGAGCCACTATCTACAAATATTTGCCGATGAGCAGATCGAGATTTTGCTTCGTTTCCGCCGGGATCACCGACTTGTCGCTGATAATGGCATACTGGAGGGCGCTGCCGCAGGGACAGCTCTGCTCCCGCCCGTTGATGGCGGCCACGGCGTGGCGGATGATCTCCTTGGCCATGGCGACGTTCTGCTGGATGATCTGGACCACCGCCTCGACCGACACGTCCTCGTGGGCAGTGTGCCAGCAGTCGTAATCGGTGGAGAGGGCGATAATGCCGTAGCAGATCTCGGCCTCGCGCGCCAGCTTTGCTTCGGTCAGGTTGGTCATGCCGATGACCGCCGCCTCGCGCTCGCGGTACATGAACGATTCGGCGCGGGTGGAAAAGGCCGGCCCCTCCATGCAGATGTAGGTGCCGCCCTTGTGGGAGACCGCCCCAGCCGTGAGGGAAGCCGCATAGAGGACATCCGAAAGCTCCTGGCAGACCGGGTCGGCAAAGCCCACATGGGCCACGATCCCTTCGCCGAAAAAGGTGTCCTTGCGGATACCCTTGGTCCGGTCGATGAACTGGTCCGGGATCACGATGTGGCCGGGGGCGATGATCTCCTTGAGGCTCCCCACGGCCGATACGGAGATGATCCGCTCCACGCCGAGCTTTTTCATGCCATAGATATTGGCGCGATAGTTGACCTCGGACGGCAGCAAACGGTGGCCGCGTCCGTGGCGGGGCAGGAACGCCATCCGTACGCCGTTCAGCACGCCGGTGACGTACTCGTCCGAAGGGTCGCCGAAGGGCGTCTCCACCCGGACCCGCCTGACCTCGTCCAAACCCTCCATCTCGTAGAGCCCGCTCCCGCCGATAACTCCGATTACCGCATCTTTCATGGTGACGACTCCCTCTTGGCGCATACCCTGTAAAACGCCGTAAACTGTAAGGGTTTTAGGCATAAACTTCAACCGTTATTTTCCATTGCCCGCACCTTGCCGGGCGGTTTCCCGCCCAAAAATCTCCTGCCGGCGGAAATTAGTGCTTGCCTTTCCATCCCAAGGCCTTTATGGTGATAAATAGACTTGTACCCGAAACGGCGGCATGGTGTCCGCCGTTTTTATTTTGATCATCGCACTCTGCCCCTCCTGCATTCAATTTCCCATTGAACAAAGCAGACCCTTTGGCAGGCGAAGATTATGTCTGCCGCACGGTACTGCCGTCCTGTCCATGGATCATTCCGGTTGATTCAGCGGCCCGCGCGCGCCTACCCTTACACCGACAAGACCAAAGAAAAGGAACAGAACTCCATGACGTTTGCTGAACTTGGCCTCAATGCGGCCATCCTCAAGGCGGTGGCCGATTGCGGCTACACCACCCCTACTCCGGTACAGGAACAATCCATACCGCTGGCCATGGCCGGCCACGACCTGATCGCCACAGCCCAGACCGGGACCGGCAAAACGGCGGCATTCGTGCTGCCGGCCCTGCAGCGCCTGGCCACTCCATCCACCGTACCCGGCAAAGGCCCCCGCATCCTGGTCCTCACCCCGACCCGCGAACTGGCCGGCCAGGTCATGGACGCGGCCCGCGCCTACGGACGCGCTTTTCGCCCCCGCTGCGGCACGCTTTTGGGCGGGATGCCCTATCGTGAGCAGCTGCGCCTGCTCTCCGCGCCGGTGGACATCATCGTCGCCACGCCCGGCCGCCTGCTGGACCACCTGGAACGCGGCAGCGTCCGCCTGGACCGCCTGGAGATGCTGATCCTGGATGAGGCCGACCGCATGCTGGACATGGGCTTCAGCGAAGACATGGAGAAGATCGTGGCCCGGGCCCCGACCGATCGCCAGACCATGATGTTCACCGCCACCCTGGACGCCACCGTCAGCAGGCTGGCGGAGCGCATGCTGCGCAACCCGCAACGGGTGGAACTGGCCGTTCGCACCACCTCCCACGCCCTGATCGAGCAGCGCCTGCACGTTGCCGACAACCTGAATCACAAGAAGGAACTCCTCAACCACCTGGTCAGCGACCGGAATCTCACCAGGGCCATCATCTTCTCGGCAACCAAACGCGACGCCGACGAGCTGGCGCGCGAACTTACCCGCAACGGGCATCAGGCGGCGGCCCTGCACGGCGACATGAACCAGATCGCCCGCAACAAGACCATCGAACGCATGCGCCGCGGCGGCATCCGCCTGCTGGTGGCGACCGACGTGGCCGCCCGCGGCCTGGATGTGAACGGGATCAGCCACGTGATCAACTTCGACCTGCCGCGCTTTGCCGAGGACTATGTCCACCGCATCGGCCGCACCGGCCGTGCCGGCGCTTCCGGTATCGCCATCTCCTTTGTGTCCCGGTCGGAAGTGAGCTATCTGGAGAAGATCGAGCGTTTCATCGGCAAGAGGCTGCCCGAGCAGAATATTGACGGTATGGCCCCCCTCGCCGTCCTGCGGCGGAGCGCCGGCGGGGCAAAAAGGCCGGGAGGTCCGGGAGGAAGCCGTTTCGCCAAGCCGGGCGGCAAGTCCAATGCCGCGCAGGGGCAGGGAAAACCGTGGGATAATGGCGGCAAGTCCGCTTCCGGCAGGCCGCGGCGCACGCCGGGCCATCAGCCGGTGGTGGAGTACCGCAGCAGGCGGGCGCCGTCCGAGACTCGCTAGGCGGTTGTTGAAAAACAGCCATCTCGCCGCCGTCCTCGAAGGCCCCCTTGTGCGGCGTAGCCCTGCTACGCCTCCGCAGGGTCTTCTGCGGGTGCGACGATCTGGCTATTTTTGAACAACCTAGAGGTTTCCAACTGTCTGCTAGACCCCAGAACAAAAAAACCTCGGCAGCCTTACCAGGCGCCGAGGTTTTTTTGTTTCTTCATCCGGTCATTTTTTCAGCCGCCCTTTGAGCTGGCCGCAGGCCGCCGAGATATCGCCGCCACGGCTGTCCCGGGTGATGACCGTCACATGCCGGTCGATCAGGTACTTGTGGAAGGCGTCCACGGCGGCGCGGGTCGGGGCCTTGAGGTCGCACCCCTCATGTTCGTTGAAGGGGATCAGGTTCACCTTGTTGGGGATGTCGCTGGTCAGGCGCAACAGGCGCTTGGCATCCTCCAGCGTATCGTTCAGCCCCCCCAGCATGACATACTCGAAGGTGACCTTGCGCCGGCCCGGCAGGGGAAACTCCTTGCAGGCCTTGAGCAGGTCCCTGAGCGGATACCTCCGGTTGACCGGCATGATCCGGTCGCGCAGTTCGTCAGTGGTGGCGTTCAGCGAAACCGCCAGGTTGACGGTCGGCACCTCGCGGCCGAGCCGCTCCATCTCCGGCACCAGCCCGCAGGTCGAAACCGTCACCCGCCGGTTGGAGAATTGCAGGCCGTTCCCGTCGATCATGATCTGGATGGCCGGGATGACGTTGTCCAGGTTGTGCAGCGGTTCGCCCATGCCCATCATGACGATGTTGCGGATCTCGAACTCCCGCCGCACCGCCATGATCTGGTTGATGATCTCGGCCGTGGTCAGGTTGCGGGTCAGCTTGAAGGTCCCGGTCAGGCAGAATTCGCACCCCATGGCGCAGCCGGCCTGGGATGAGATGCACAGGGTGTTGCGCCCCTCGTCCGGGATCAGCACCGCTTCCACGGCATTGCCGTCGGAGAGGGCGAAGAGATATTTGCGCGTCCCGTCGCCCCCCTCCTCCACCGCCTCCGGCGCAAGGTCGCTGATAAAGGCGGTCTCGGCCAGTTCGGCCCGCAGTTCTTTGGAGATGTTGCTCATCTCCTCGAAGGAAAGGGCATGCTGCTGGTAGATCCACTTGAAGATCTGGGTGGCGCGGAAGCGCTCCTTGCCCTTGCCCCGGAGGAACTGCTCCAGAGCCGGCAACGTCAGATTTTTAAGGTCGGTTTTCTCCATCGTCTCGCGTATCCACGAACCCGTGATCATTCCTGATTAACGTCAATCTTCCGCCCAGTGCCCCCAGAGGGACGTGATCGTCAGCGGACGATCAGCGCCAATCGGCTGCTCATTTCTTTTCCTGCCCGCTTTCTTCCGGCGCCGTGGGCTGCCCCCCGGCGGGCGGCTGCTCACCGGAAGGGCTCTTTTCCGGCTCCGGCGCCTGCTCCCGCGGCGGCTCGGCAGCCGGCGACTGGGCAGGCTCATTCCTGGCCGACGACGGGGAGCTGAACACCGGCGCCGTGGCGATGCTCTTGTCAACCTTGCGCTGCATCCCGGCGATATTGGGCTGCTGGGCCAACGCCGCCTGGTATTCCCCTTCGCTCAAGACCCCTTTCTGGCGCAACAGCCTGAGGATCATGTCCGAACGGCGCAACACCTTTCCCAGGTTCTTGTAGGGATTGTAGGCAAGCCGCGGGCCGGGCAGCATGGCGGCCAGGAAGGCGCATTCCCGCGGGGTCAGGGCCGCCGCCGATTTGCCGAAGTAGTAATGGGCGCCATTGCCGATGCCGTAGACCATCGGCCCCAGTTCGACCACATTCAGATAGAGCTCTATGATGCGCCCCTTGCTCAACTCCTGCTCCATGCGCCAGGCCAGGTAAATCTCCTTGAGCTTGCGGGTAACGGTCTTCTCCCGGGACAGGAACAGGTTCTTTGCCGTCTGCTGGGTGATGGTGGAGGCGCCCCGCTTGAGGCTTTTCTTTTCCAGGTCGTACTTGATGGCGTTCTTGATGGCCTTGACGTCAAAGCCTTCGTGCGTATAGAAGTTGCTGTCCTCGGCCAGGATCACCGCCCACTTCATCTCGGGGGGGATACGGCCGGAAGGGGTCCAGTAGCGGTTTGGGGGCCCGACCACAAAGGGATGAAACTCCCCCTGCCAGTCCTTGACCTGAATGGTCATGGTGAATTTGCGGTCGGCCAGGTCGGAAACCGGCGGAGCCAGGCTCAGGGAGATGACGATGTAGGCGAGGTAACAGGCGATTACCAGCAGGCTGTAGGAGATGAGCTTTTTCATAAGCAGTTATTATTACCAGAATATGCCGGCGGCGGGAACTATTTTTCCTGGTTTTTTTCTTCCGCGGGCGTGGTTTCGGCCGACACAAGCTCGACAACCGCTTTTCCAAACGGGGTGGTGGCCTCCATCCGCACCGGCACCTTATTTGTATCGTTGGAAAGCCAGATCAGCATATCCCCTGTTCGCCTGAAAATCTCCTTCTGTTTGACATGCCGCACCAACAGACTGTCCACCTTCTTTAAATTACGGAGCCGGACCTCCTCCTGACGCACAATTTCAACCGGCACCGGCGCATAGGTATCGCCATCGTAAATATGCAGCATTTCCGTTGTGCCGGCCTGTAGCGGCCGGTTCCTGAGGTAATAGCATGCGGAGAGGGTATCGAGCACCTCGCTGTTGGGGATGGTTTCATCCGAGGACCGCTGCCGGATGCGATCGACCCAGAACACCCGCTTGTCCCTCAGGAAGATGGTGAAGCCGACGTCGCTGGTGAAGGAGCCCTCATTTTGCCTGATGTTGGCAATGATGAAGTTGCCGGCGATGTGCCGGGCCTCCATGACGTCATCGACGGGATAGATGCTCGACAGGACGCCATTGGTCCTGGTCCTCAGGGTGATCCTGACCTCGCCCTTTTCGTTCCTCGCCTCCAGCTCCACGCTCCCCACCGGGACGCCCAGCAGGGTGATCAGATAGGTGAGCTTTTCACTCTTTGACGCCAGGAACTCGCCGGCGGTCCGCAACGGTGGGGGGATTGCCGTTGCCGAGGCATTCCGCTGAAAGGCGGAGGTTTGCGGGGCCGGCGCCGGGGCGGCGCTCCGTCTGCCACTGTCAGCCCGTTCTTGGTCCTGTGCGGCAGGCTCGACACTCTTCGGTTCTACCAAGCGCCTTTCCGGCGCCGCCGGAGGCGTGCCGGCACCCTCGCCCGGGGCCTGGGCATGACTCCCGTCATCAGGGGCATCTTCCGCAACGCCGCCCGCGGGGCCGGCCTTCCGGTCGCTGGAGCCCGCCGCCGGTGCGGCGCCGCCACCCGGCTGTGCCACGTCCACCATTACGGCCTGCCCAAGGTTGACCGGCGCGGCAAAATGGTAACTTCCGAACCTTCCCATCGAATACAGCACAAGGAGGTGGGACAACAGGGATAAGGCCAGGCAGGATGCCGGCAAACCTATTTTGTCGAGAGGCATTTTCATTCGGGTTCAGAGCCCATACCACCAGGGCGCAGGAAAGGTGAGCCTTCAAGCCGCCAGCCAGCTGCCGTGGCCGCTTGGACTGCTATTGTACACCAGCGCCATGACTGCTGTATGCAAAAGAAAGCCGGCGCGAGGCCGGCATTTGACAGAGCAGGGAAATGACGAAGGGGGACCGTGAGGTCCCCCTTCCCTACAGCAGGGGCCTAGTACTGCAGAGGCCGGGTTACCAGTGCGCCGCCGGCAGTCGCTTCGCGAACCGTCGGCTCGTAGGTGGTCGGGCTGTTCGAGGTGCCGCCGCCATACGTGGTTCTGAAGTGGGTTACTACACCGGCTCTGGTGGTGCCACCGTCGGCGGTCACGCCCGATGAAGCGGTGCTGGTGCCGTGGTGGCTGCAGGAGCTGAAGCCGGTGTTGGCGTCTCCGGCCGCGCCGGAGGCCGCGCCGTTGGTGTAGCAGCCGCCCATCGGCTTGCCGGATGCGCCCGGGAAGCCCAGGGAGCCGGAGCCGTTGGCCGGACCGTTGTTCTGCAGCGGGTTGTTGGCGGTCAGCAGGGTCGGATCGGAAACATCCTTGCCGTCCCAGCCGCCCGGAGGTGCATAGCGGTAGTTGCCCATACCGGGCATGAAGCGGTAGGTCATCTGGGTACGGCCCAGACCGTCGGTATAGACGTTGTTGCCGCCGTGGATGCCGCCGAAAGCGCTGCGCAGGCCGCTGTTGTGGCAGTTGATGCAGGAGATGCCGGTGATATTGCCGGAGTTTGCGTTGCTGCCGGCAACAAACGGCTCGGTTGAACCGCTACTCGGTGATACCGCTGTTGCACCCGCCGCAGGCAAGTAGTCATAGACCGCCACCTTGTCAGGTTCCCAGGAGGCTGACAGTCGGGTAACGCCTATGGCATTGGCCGAGTCGGCCTGGCACTGGCCGTGCATTGCGGATACGGCGTGGGCGACATAGTAGCCGTTGAACTGGCCCATCAGTACGGCCGGGTGGAGAGCGTTCCAGCCGGCTTTCCAGGAAGGCACCAGGGTTGCCGGGGTATTCGTCGCAACCACAATGCCGGCGCCGCTTACACAAGCCGTTTTCGTCGCGTTGGTGTAACCGCCGAAGTCGGCGCAGTTCAGGGTAGTCGTAACACCTGAAGCGGTCGAAGGCATGATCTTGCCTTCAGCGACCAGATCACTCCACAGCGTGATCGTGGCGGCATCTTCCCCGGCTTTGTGGCAGTTGAAGCAGACATAGGTCAGGTTGTTGTGGATCTCGTCGGTGCCGAGGCTGTTGCGCAGCAGGTACTCGTTTACCGAACCGTGGGCGCCGATGGCGGCAGAGGTGGTGGAGCCGTCGGCATTGGTGGAGGAAGCAACCTTCCACTGGCCGACGGTGTGGCAGTCGCCGCAATGGAGGGTGGAGTTGTCGCCGACATTCTGGGTTGCGCCGAGCGGGATGTAGGTGGATACGAATTTGCCGGCTTCGTACAGGGTCCCTTCGCCGCCTTCTTCAGGACCGGCCGGGTCGAAGGTGAGGCCGGTACCGAACGGGCTGGTCACGCCGCTGACGGTGTGGCCTTCGGCGATCTGGCTGGCATCCGGAACCGGATTGCCGGTACGGGCCGCCCAGGCCCGCGCATTGGCAAGGGTGGAGAAGCGGTACTGGTAACGCTGGCCGGATACGGCGTGGTGCGAAGCGTTGGTGGTGGTGAAGGCGGTTTTTACGTCAATAACGCCGGCGCGGGCGACCTGGTCATAGCCGTTGGTCAGGGTGTCGCCGAAGGGATTGGTGGGAGTTTGCGCATTCGGGAAGATTACACCGGCAAAGTAATGATTGCTGCCGCCATTTGCGACCTGGGCGCCGTTGCTGTCATGGCAGGAGAAGCAGAAGGCGTCCATTACATCGTGGTTCGTGCCGTCCCACGCCATGTCGCTGTTGTCATCGGCATTACGCAGATGAACCTTTTTGTCGGCTACGTGGAAGTTGGGATCAATCACAACTGTGGTGCCGGTCACCTGACCTTCCAGGTGGCAAACGACGCACTGGGCATTTGTCGGAGTTGCGCCGGTGATATGGTGCGAACGCTTGCTGAATTCGGGGACGACGACACGGATACCGGTGTTGTCGTCGGCCAGGGGATGCTGGTGCTGAGGTATGGCCGTATTATGGCAACCAATGCAGTCACCATTTGTCATCCTCGTCGTCGCGGAGATCGCCTTGGCAGCATGGACGCCGGCAGTGGCGGCGTCGGTGGTGGCGGTGTGGCAGCGATTGCACTTGCCGACAAAATCACCATTGACCGTTACAGCATTGGGAACCATGTCGCCGTGGCACTCTGCGGTTGAACACCTGAAGGTGTTAGTGGCCAGCGGGTCGGGAAAGGGAATCGGTCCAACACCATTGTGTTGTGCCCCACCGCCGTGACATCCCTGACAACCGGCTGCAGGGTCGTTATGTACCGAGGTCAGGTATTCCGGAAGGATTTGGGTGGCTGATTTGGGGTCGATTGAAGTTGAGTGGCAGACCCTGCAGGTGGCTTCGTCAACCTTCGCCACACCCCCGAGAGTGTCCCCCTCTTTGCTGGACGAGCCGCAGCCGTTTAACAGTGCGGCACAAGACAGCACGCTCAACAGCAGTAAACTTGACTTCTTGATCTGCATAGTTTCCTCCTTCTTTCGGTAATTGCTTATTAAAACGTTCCCGGCAGGTGACACTGCAAACAAACCTTGCCGCTGCTCCTGTCCTTGTAGTTGCCAGCCTTGAAGCCCCGCGGATGGGGGCTCACACCGCCACCACTTATCGATTTTGTGCTGTGGCAGTTTTTGCATACGGAGCCGTCTTCATGGCAGGTCTGGCAGGCCTGCAGGTTCCGGCGCGCCTCGCGGCCATGCTCGGACCCCCAAACTTGATCTGCCGCCGTATTCGTATTCAGGTTCCGGTGCGAGACAAAACCAAGCGACTTCAGCCCGGTCTGGGGAAGCTTGCTGTGGCAGGCCGTGCAGTATTTCCGATCATGGCAGCGGTAGCATTGCTGCTGGTTGTCCTGGGCCTTGATCGGGTGGATCTGCAGCCAGCCGCTGCGGTGGCTCTTGGGTTTATAGTCGCGGCCCGCATTGCCCTGGGAGAGGTCGTCGCCCGAGCCGCCCCCCTGGTGGCAGTCGAGGCACCAGGCCTGTGCGTGGCACTGGCTGCAGTTGTTGCCCGCCCGGCTCGCCAGGACCCGGTGGCCGCGCACAAAGTCGGCGTCATGGTTGGGGGAGACCCCTTCGCCTTTGTGGCAATCGTTGCATTCCCTGATCGCCATCTTGGCGTATTCCGCGTGGGACATCTTCTTGTCGGCGTACGACCGTTGCTGCAGGCAGACCAGGCCGAAGCCGAGAAGTGCTAGGATTAAGACAATTCGCTTCACGTAGGTCCCTCCTTTCTAAAAGTCGTAGTTGAAGACGAGCCGCCCACGCCAGTCGCTTTTGTACTGGGCGTTGACGTTGTCTTCAACCCGGACGGACGCGGACATGTCCCTGGCAAGTCTGTATTTGCCGCCAAGCCAGTATTTGCGAGCCGTTTCATCGCCGGTGCTCCGGTCGAACGCATAGACGTCGTACTGGAAGCCGGCCGCCAGGTCCAGCGGCTTGATCGGGGTGTAGGTGACTTCGGCGGTGCCGCCGTTCAGGTTGCCGCCGTAGCCGTTGTTGTGGTCGTAGTTCAACGCCAGAAGGACGGTGTCGATGGGGCGGATGCGGCAGCCGAGCTCGACGACGTCGGAAGCGTCATTGCCCTCGCCGTAGAACTGCCGGGTGTAGCCGGCATTGACCGACAGTTTGTCGTTGACGGTGTAGTCGGCCCGGACCAGGGTCTCCTGGTAACGGTCAACGGCAAAGATGGAGTAGATTGAGGTGGAGTCGAAGGTCGGGTAGCTCTGGTACCATTCCGCGGTCAGGACGAGGTCTGCCAGGGGAAAGTATTTGACGCCCAGCAACAGTTCGGTGAAGGTTTCGCTGGGCAGGTCGAAGCGGGTGTCGACGTATCCCTTGAACGAGTTCCAGTATTGCTTGGCGGAGAAGCCGAGCTGGTCGCGGGCGACGCCGTCGTTATCAAGCTTGAGGAAGTAGCTCAGTTCGGCGTCCGTGTTTTTGTAGCCGTTCAGGTAGACGGCGGCGCCGAAGGCGAAGTCGCGGCTGCGGGTGGCCTCGCCGTTCAGGTCGAAAAAGACGTTGCGGCCGCCCATGACCGAGAAGCCGACCGGGCCTACGTTTTTCAGGTCGATCTTGCCGCCGTCGATCAGGGCCGAGCCGGCCGCGTAGTTGACAAACTGGCGGCCGAGCCGGATATCGACCCTGTCGAACAGGTTGCTGTAGTCGCCGTACAGGTAGTAAAGCCGGCCATTGATGCCTTCGCCGTTACGGATATCGTCGGTGACGCGGCCATAGCCCTGGAAGGACAACTTGCCCGCGGCGTCGAGCTTGGTGACCGACAGGTTGAGATATTCGCCAAATTCAGCCTGTTTGTTGCCGGTAAAGATGTCGTTGAACCAGGCAAACTGGGTGGAACTTCTGCCGTGGATCTCCGCCGACCAGGCAGCTGTCGATGCCAAAACAGCCGTTATGCCGGCCAACAGGCAGAAAAGTCTTTTACATGTCATCAGAAACCTCCTTTCATGTAATCTCACAACCCTAAAGCCAATCAATAGCTCGTCTTTGCTTCACCACCTTTCTCCCATTCGGAATACGGAATCGCAACCATTCTCAAAACGGGAAGCCGCCTTTACCACTGGGCGCTCTACGACCGTTTGCGATACGCTACCCGGCCCAACGCACACAACACCGGCAGAGGTTGCGCAACCCGGCAACATACATACGAGCGAGATCAAATCCAACTATTCGGAAAAACAGCAGAATATGAACAACTACCTATTTTGGCAACCGTAATAGACAGCAATCTCTGCGGGGGCGCCTCTCCGTGACGTGCCGTACCGCGTGGGATTAACCGGTTAGGGGATACCCGCCACACGCGATGAAATGCCCACGAAACAAGTGAGCCGTGTGGAGTATACAAGTTTCATACTAAACTTGCGGCAAAAGTCAAGCGCATGATTGACAAACCGGCCACATAGTTATTACTATCTTTATATGCAGCAACGAAAACTCGATCCGTCAAGGAGGTTGGAATAAGGAGTATGCCTGTTTACGAATATTGTTGTTCCGCCTGTAACCACCAGTTTGAACTTCGCCAGAAATTTTCCGATCCACCAGCCAGTGAATGTCCCAAGTGCGGTGGAGCGGTGCAGAAAATGATATCGGCTACAGCCTTCAGCCTTAAAGGGGACGGCTGGTTCGCCCAGGGCTACTGCCCCAAGACAGAAGCCCCCAAGCCTGCGGCCTGCGCAGGAGGCGGCTGTTGCGGAGGGCAGTGACCTCCACCATCGTGTATCATGAAAATCCCCCTTTCGGGGGATTTTTTTTGCCTGTAACCCCTTTGTTTCTTTACAAGTCGGCGGGTTGAAACGTATTATGCCACGTGTTTTCGACCGTGCAAGCGTCCGGGAGTGAAAAATGGCGCCGACTGTGGCCGGCGCGGCTTATTTTCGCAGTAATCGGGGACACGTCCCCGTCAAGTTTGCTGCGTCCCTGGTGGCCGCAGGGTTGAAAAACATCGACCAGTCAATGACGAAATCGCGAGAGGAACCCACATGAAGGTTAAGAAAGCAGTCTTTCCGGTTGCCGGCATGGGCACCAGGTTTCTGCCCGCCACCAAGTCCTCGCCCAAAGAGATGCTGCCGCTGATAGACAAGCCGCTGGTGCAATACGTGGTCGAAGAGGCGGTCGCTTCCGGTATCGAGCAGATTCTGTTCGTCACCGGCAGGGGCAAGCGGGCCATTGAGGACCATTTCGACATCTCCATCGAGTTGGAGTCGCACCTGGAGGAGAAAGGGAAGCAGAAGACCCTGAAGGCCATCAGGGACATCGCCGATATGCTCGACATATTTTACGTGCGCCAGAAAAAGGCGCTCGGGCTGGGGCACGCCATCCTCTGCGCCAAGGACTTCGTGGGCAACGAACCTTTTGCCGTCCTTCTGGGCGACGATATTATCGACAGTGGACGCCCCTGCCTGCGGCAACTGCTGGATGTTTACGAAGAGCGGGCCGGCTCGGTGCTGGCGCTTGAGAAGGTTCCCATGGAGAACATCTCCTCCTACGGCTGCGTCAAGGCAAGCCGGCTGTCGGAACAGGTGTTCAGGGTGGAGGATATGGTGGAGAAGCCCAAACAGGAGGAAGCGCCCTCGGACATGGCCATTATCGGCCGCTATGTTCTGACGCCGCGCATTTTCGGGATTCTGGAACAACAGGAACCGGGCAAGGGGGGCGAGATCCAGCTTACCGACGCCATCCTCAAACTCTCAAAGGAAGAAACGGTTTACGGCTGCCTCTTCGAGGGATTGCGCCACGACTGCGGCGATAAGCTGGGTTTCCTCAAGGCCACGGTGGACATGGCCCTGAAACGTACTGAGTTCAAGGTTGAGTTTGAGCAGTACCTGCGCCAGAGACTGGCGCAATGACCGTCCCGTCTGCGGGCGCACCGGAGCCGCCGATTTTCCGCTCCTTCTGCCAGGCAAATTCCGGTTCGAAATAGGGGTCGTAAAAGCCGGGGAACGGAAAGGGAAACGTGAACACTTCCCCCACGCCGCCCAATGTTCTGACCAGCGTCATGCCGACCCCCTTGAGGGGGCCGACGGTCAGCCCCAGCGCAACGCCTTCCTCGCGAAATGTCTGATAAACCTGCTTCGGCAGTTCCCACCACCCCAGCGCGACATTGGCTACCCCGCGAACCATCTTGTGAGACATCCCGCCGACCACCTCCTGGGGCGTCGAGTTCTCTACCGTCTTGAACGGCTCCGAGGCGCGGGAGGGCTGTGCCCAGAGGCCTATCGCGAGAAGGAGGCCCGCTGCCACTAAAGGACGAATCTGCCGCATGCTAACGCGCCTCCTGCGGGGAAGGCGCAGGGGCGCCCTGGGAAGAAGCCCCCGATGTGTCCCGTTTCGGTTCCCACCCCTCCCACACATAGGCGGGATCGATCATGGGATCGTAGTAACCGGGCTGGGGAACGAGGAAGAAAACCGTCTCCGTCATGCCGATGAACCCACGGTACAGCGTCATGCCGATCCCCTTGAGCGGGCCGACGACATACCCGGCCGCCCCCATGTCGCGGACGGTCAGCACCGACTGCTTGGGGAGCTCGACGATACAGGTCGCAATGTTGGCTACGCCGCGGGTCAACTTGACGGCCATCTTCTCGGCGATCATCTCGGGCTGCTGATCGGCACGGGCCATAACCGGAACCATCAGTACGACGGCCAGCAGCACAACGGGAAGCAGCAGGTTCGTCTTCATGGCATCTCCTTTTTTCGGCTGATACGGTCTTGAGCAGGTTGTTCAAAAATAGTCGGATCGTCGCACCCGGAGGAAGCCCCGAGGAGGCAGCCCTCTCTCTATCTCTCCCCCAGAGGGGGAGAGCATGCCTTGTCCTCTCCCTATGGGAGAGGGATTGGGTGAGGGACCGCAGCGCTATGCCGCACGAAAGGGCTTTCGAGGATGGCGGCGAGAAGGCTGTTTTTCAACAACCTCTCAGTAGCCTCTTACCACAAACGACCGCCGCTTGCAAGCCTCACAGATCGAAAAGGGTCGGCTCCTTGGGAAGATACGGCTCGAAACGGCGCTTGAGATGACGCAGCTTCTCGATGTAGTAGGGGATGTTTATGTCGGGCCGGGCAGGGTCGAAGGCGCTCACGGGGCGGCAATGCTCATAGGCCGTCGCATCCCGCCCCGACCCGCCGACGTAGTAGCTGACCTGATCGCCGGCCCGGTAGACGCGTTGCGACGCCAGGGCGATCTCGAAGGCGGCCGAGGGGTTGCGCCTGCCGCCGGCGACCTTCTCCCGGTATGTCGCCGGTGCCTCGCTGAGCGTCTCCGTACGGGCAACCCACGTCACGTCCAGGTCCCTGGACCGGAGGCGGGCCAGATATTCCCGGTACAGCCGTTCTATCTCCGCCGCCGAGCCGGTCAGGAGCAGCGCAATGGCGTCACGCATGAAATCCCGCAGGTATCGCTCCAAGCCCCTTGAGCGGAGCCCGCTCCCCCTGATGACGATCCGGCCGTCATACCCCAGGAGGGCGTAGTTTTTGGCCTTGTAGGCGAACATGGAGCGGTATCTGCCGTCCATCTCCACCTCGATCCCTTCGGGAACCCCCTGGGACACGCGCTGCACCAGGGCCGACTCGTCCGCCTCCGTGCCACAGGAGGCCGGCGGCCTGAAGTAAATCCCGTCCGTGTCCACCTCCACCGGCACCGCACCTTCCGCCTTCAGGAGCTCAATCATGGTCCTGATGGTCAAGCGCCCCAGGCGGGTCACCTCGGCGGCGGCTTCAGGATCGGAAAAGTTGTGCAGCGGGGCTCCCAGATAGCCGAAAAAGGAATTGATCAGCACCTTGAAGACCTGCTGCAGGGCATCGTAGTAGTGACGCTCGCCCTCCCCGGCGCTCTCCCGGGCGGCCCGTTTTGCCTCCAGCCGGAAATGGCGCAGTTCCGCCAGCATGGGCAGAAAAAGCCCCAGGGTATCCTTGGCCGGGCCGAGCCGGTACGTCAGCATCAGGGAAGGGTAGAGCGACGCCACGTCGCAATGGACGATCGGCCCCGAAACCCCCGGCACCGCGCTCTCGGTGTAGCCTCCCTCGAAGGCGGGCGCCTCGCCGGTCCGGCGGGGTATGGCATGCCCGCGATGCAGGTATTCCCGCAGGAACAGGGCATTGATGCGGGTCGCGTTGCCGCGCAGGGGGCAGTTCTGGAAGGAGTAGGGAAAGATGCGCGTCTGCAGGAACCAGGGGTAGCCAAGCAGGCGGAACAGGGCCAGGGTCTCGCGCACGTCGTCCAGGTTGTAACGGTAGAGCATCTCCGGGTCGTGGTCGAAGGTTGCGGCGATCCCGCTGCCCTCCAGGTAGACCCGCTCGTCCGCCGCGATGCCGAAATGGCGGGCGACCTGCTTGAGGCCGTGGCTTTCCAGGCTGCGCAACGAGATATCGTACAGTTGCACCAGAAAATAGGTGTCGATGATATGGCGGCCGTACACGTCCCAGCGGGGATAATCGATGACCTTCTCCGCCAGGGACCAGCGGGAGCTTGCCGTGATGTGGGGGGCGGCTCCGTTGCGGCCCCAGTCGAGGCGGATGCCGTGCAGGTCGGCGCGCGCAGCTATATAGTCCAGGTCGAAGCGGAAGATGTTGTGGCCGATAATGACATCCGGGTCGCAACGATGGATAGCCTCGTTGAGCGCCCGGAGCATGGCCGGCTCGTCGAGTTGGTCGCCGCGCAACACGCTTTCCCGGCCGTGGGAATCCTTGAGGGCGATGGAGACGATCCGGTCTTCCCGGCGCTTGGGGTTTGAGAACTCGAAGCCCTCGGCGCAGTAGGTTTCTATATCCAGCGCCAGGCACCGCAGGTCGTCGAACTCCAGCCCCTTGAACAACGTGGCGCCGGTGGTCAGCAGGTACTGGTGGGAAAGGTCGGCGATGAACAGGTAGGGCGCCTCGGCAGAACCGGCCGGCATGCCGGTCTTGGCGGCGAGGAAGTCCCGCGCCGTCAGGCAATCGCCCCACGAATCGAACAGGAGCTGAAACCGGTAGAAGTCGCCGCCTTCCAACTGGCGCACCGAGCAGGGCGCCCGGCAGCCGCTGACGAGGGCCGGGTCGCTGACCAGGATGAACGGACGAAACGGTTCGTCGTGGAACTGGACGCCCTGGCCGGTCCTGAAGAAAAGGCGCACGAACGGCCCGGCCGGCTCGACGGCGATGATGCCGGCCCGCTCGTCATGCCCGAACAGGAGCGGGTTATGTCCCATATCGCTCATCTGCATGGCGGCGACTCTATGTCAAATCCCGTCGACAAGGCAACAAGAAAAGGCACGGCAAAAAATGCCGCGCCTTTTCCATGGATGATGCCGCGCAGAGCTACGGGAGGTTCGTGGCGTCTTTCAGCGGGCACCGGGGACACACCGTGCTCCCTTGCTATTTGGCGTGCTTGGCAAGGTAGCTGGCAACGCCTTCCTCGGTCGGCTTCATGGCCTCGTCGCCTTCCTGCCAGTTAGCCGGGCAGACCTGGTCGCCGTGGGTTTCGACGAATTGGAGGGCATCGACCATGCGCAGGGCTTCAGACACATTGCGGCCCAGGGGCAGGTCATTGATGACCGCATGGCGGATCACGCCCTTGGTGTCGATCAGGAAGAGGCCGCGCAGGGCAACGGATTCGTTGAAAAGGATGCCGTATTCCCTGGCGATGTTCTTGTTCAGGTCGGACACCAACGGATACTGGATGTTGCCGATGCCGCCGTCCTCGACGGGGGTGTTTTTCCAGGCCAGGTGGGTGAATTTGGAGTCTATGGAGACCCCGATCACCTCGGTATTGCGCTTCTTGAATTCATCCAGTTTCTTGTTGAAGGCCAGGATCTCGGAGGGGCAGACAAAGGTAAAGTCCAGGGGATAGAAGAACAGGACGACGTTCTTGCCCTTGAAGCTGGAAATGGTGATCTGGCCGAAGGTATTGTCGGGCATGACCGCATCGGCGGTGAAATCGGGGGCCTGCTGGGTGACGAGGGTCGCAATGGACATGGGATTCGCTCCTTTTTGTAAATAGTTGCATCGAATGCAGTAACTAATACCAGCCAATCCTGCGTCTGTCAAGAGGATAAAAATAGTCTTTTAGTCTTTTTTGATTCGGGGCGTTTTCAAGATGCGGCATGGGCCACCGGGCAGGAAGGCGTTGCCGCATATAGAGAGTCGAACCCCCCTCGTGACCGCCGCACACCGTTTGCCCCGCTTCCGGGGGACCGCCGGGAAGGGCAGCACACCATGAACGCATCATTCAATTTCCCCCTCTGGTGCTCGCCCCGCGTGCCGGCAGACGACACAGAGAATTGGCCACAAACACAGCGACGGCTCCGAGCCCCATGAGCCCAGCGGCGTAGAAGACGGCGGTGAGGCCCAGGGTATTCTGCAGCCCGGCCCCCAGGAGCGGGCCGGAGACGAACCCCAGGTTGAGCACCGCGTTGCAGGTGCCCACCGTCACCCCCATGCCGTGGCGGCTCCCTTCCTCCACCAGAAGCGCCGTGCTGGCGGGTTGGGACAGGACGCTGAACAGCCCGATCCCCACCCCCAGGACGAGGATCTGGCAGAACCCGCCCGCCACCGGGACCAGGAAATAGAGCAGCGAAACGATGGTGCCCCCCGCCACCACCAGGGATTTGCGCGGCGCCCGGTCGGAGAGCATGCCTACGGGACGCAGGAGCAGGGTCATCACCAGGGTGCTGGAGGCCATGACCAGCCCGGCACGGGTGCCGTTCAGCCCCAGCCTGGTGGTGAGCATGATCGGCAGGAAAGCCCCCAGGAGGGAGATGCCGCAGGCCCGGCCGAAGATGAAGGCCAGAAGGCCCCGCAGGGTGCTGTGGCGGGTGACACTCAGGATGTCTCGGAAGCGCCCGCCTGCGCCGTGGCCCGCTTGCCGCGGCGTGACCCTCTGGGCCGGTATGCAGGCCAGGGCCATTGCCAGGGCCAGGAGACACAACAGCGTCAGGGTGGCGAAGATCCCCCTGAAACCCCACTGGTCCTTGAGGATACCGCCCAGGAGCGGCCCCATGCTCAGGGCGCCGTAAAAGGACATATCGAAGGTCCCCATGACCGTGGCCCGCTCTTTGTTGGAGGTGCAGCCGCTTACCAGGGACACCACCACCGGACGGAACATGGCGCAACCGATCCCCTGGAGCAGGCGCAGGGCGGTGATCAGGGGCAGGCTGGCGGTGAAGAGATAGCAGACCGAAACGAACAGGTACAGTCCGAGGCTCGCGGCAGCGATGCGCCTGGGGCCGATCCGGTCGCACCAGGCCCCCATGAAGGGGCTGAAGAGAATCTTGGAAAGGGAATAGAACACCAGTGGCAGTCCCAGGAGGAACCCCCTGGCGCCCAGGCTGAAGACGTACATGGAGAAGAAGGCGTCGGCAATGCCGAAGCCCAGGGTGATGGCAAAATTTATCAGGAACAGTCCCCGGAACAGAGTACGGGTTTCCATGCTTTCCCTCCCTATGCCGCCGGGAACTCCTCGAATCAGCCGAAAAAAAGGGGGATCACTCCCCCCATAGCATGAAGGAGGTTTATGGTTGCGGGTCCCGGGAATCTAGAAGGCCCAGATCAGCTTCAGCCAGTATTTGTCGCCTTCCGGCCTGTTTTCCACAAGCATCTCTCTTTGGTACTTGGCTTCCAGGCTCATATTTTTGTAATCGTATTTGAGGGTTGGGCCAACGGCGAAGACCTGCCCCCTGTTGCCGTCATTGGCCGCTGCGGTACCGCCGTGGTCATCGGAGACCTGTTTGTAGAAGTAGCCGGTTGCGCCCATTGTCCACGGCCCCCGGTGATAGGCGGTTGCGTAGTCGAAATGGAACTCCTGGCCGGAGGTATAGTCGGTTGCCGTGTTTTCAGTATTGAAGTCGTACATGAATTTGCCGGACAATTCGATGCCGTTGTCGGTCAGCAGGGTACCAGTGACGATCGGTTCGATCGACCAGTAGTTCCTGCCGAGATTGGCATTCCTGTTCTTGTCGTACTGACCGGTCGGGGCCGTGAATTCAACGGCGGTCGCGGCATGCCAGTTCTTCGAGTGCCAAGCCAGAACGGCAGGAGCGAAAGAGATGTCCCCCAGGCCGCTTTTCGTGCCCCCGGCGCCATTCACCGTCACGCTGACATCGGCGAGGGGAACGAGCGCATACATGCCCAGGTTGGCGCCCAGGAACTGCTTGTCGGTCATATACACGAGGCGGGACACGTTGGCCATCGCGTTGAGATGGAAATCCACCGGCACCTTGTTGCCGCTTTTGTCGTTCATATGGTCGGCCGTATAAAGGGTGAGATAGTTGAGGTAATAGAGCCCCGGCGGGGGCAGCGCACCGCCCATGACGCCTTCGGCGCCGTTAGGGTAGGTTCCTCCGCCGCCTTCGGTGGCCCCGGCATTGACAGCAGCGAGTGCCGTACAAACACATAATGCGAGACAGGCAAGGTATTTCAGTGACACGGTCTTGACGTTCATTGAGCTTCTCCTTGTCGATATAATCATTTTTAAGGGGACGGAGTCGTCGGGCTCCGTCCCTCCGTGCCGTTATTTGATGGCTTTCAGTGCACTCAAGCCGGCCATCCTGCCCGAATGGGCAGCCCAGCCATAGGCATGGCCGGAGGCCCACAGTGCGTAAGTGTCGCTATACAGGCCGCCGATATCGTTACCGCCGGCGTACAGTCCTTCTATCGGCCTGTCGTCCCTGTCGAGCACGGCCATGTTCTTGTCGACGCGGATGCCGCCAATCGAGGTGAAATGATAGGGCATCAACTTCACGGCGTAGAGCCTGCCATTATTGATGGGCTTCATTAAGCCGTGCTCTTTTGCGAACTGTTCGTCGTAGTGGTTCGTTGCATACGTGTTGTACTTCTTGTAGGTGTTCCTGAGGGAGTCCACAGGCACGCCGATCTGTGCGGCGAGATCTTCTATCGAATCGGCGGCTTTGAAACTTTCGCTGTGTGCGGCGACGGCGTTCTTGATCTCTGTCCGCATGCTCTTCAGTTTCGTCGTGACGGGGACAATGACGCCGACCCCGTTGTCGATCCCTTTGTTCATCACGTAATCGACCGTAGCATCATCGAAGATCGCCCAGGCATAGTGCCCGCTCTGCCTGCCGATCGCATTGCCTGCCTGGGCAAAGCTCAAGGCGATCCCTTCATCCACGAACCGTTCGCCATGCTTATTCACCCACATGGTGTTGGGCTGCCAGGTCATGCAGAAGATACCGCCGAGCGGGATGATCCCCTTGCCCTCGGTGCCGGGGTGCAGCATCAGGGTTTCCCCTTCATGATCGGCCCCGACGGCCTTTGCCATCTCAATGCCGTCGCCGGTCTTGTTGAGCGGGAGGATGGGCCTGAAGGCCTCGGGATCGAACTTGGTCCACTGCTTGATTTTTTCTTTGCTGTTGCCGAAGCCGCCCGTACCGATTATTACCGCCTTGGCATTGACGGTGATTTTGTTGCCTTTGTGGTCGACAGCTTCCACACCGGTTACCTTGTTGCCGGAATAAATCAGTTTCTTCACCGGGGTCCTGAGCCTGAAGTCAACCCCAAGTTCTTTCGCCTTCAGTTGCAGGGCCGTCACAAGGGCCGACCCGTGAACGATGTGGCCTCGCTGTTTGATCAGATGCCAGACCACCGGCTCGGTCGGGGAAATCTCCACCACTTCGAACTCAATCCCCTGTTTCTCAAGCCATGCGATATTATCGGCGGAATTATTTACGAACTGCCTGATAAGCGTCGCATCATTCTTGTAGTGCCCGAACTCCATGATATGTTTGAACGCCTCATCCTTGGTGAGTCCGTAGGATTTTGCCCGTTGAAGCTCCGATTCCACGGCAAACAGGCCCTCGGCAAAGTTGGAGCTGCCGCCCAGGTAAGGGTTCTTCTCAAGGACCATTACTTTGGCGCCCCCCTCGGCCGCCGCCACCGCGGCAGTCAGACCGGTGGCCCCACCACCCACCACCACAATGTCGGTGTTTACGACTTTATCCGCAGCATATGCACTGCCAGAGAAGGCAACTGTCACAATGATCAGTGCGATCCGCACTAGTTTTGAACATTTTCCCATTAGTAGTTTTCCTCCTTGTATTGGTTGTGGGAATCTCGCTTACTCGTGCCGCGTAAGTGGCCCGTGGCAGGATTGGCAGAACACCGTGCCGTCCTTGTGCCCGTCGTGGCATGTGGAGCATTCCAGATCGATGAAGTGCGCGCTCTTATGCGGGTTGATGGGCATATCTTTGGTCCGTTCGGCAATCTTCTCGAAGGACTCGTGGCATACCAGACAGTTCTGGTTGGGCACGATCTCATTGACGTCTTTTCCGTGGCATGACATGCACTCCACGCCTTCCGATTTGTGCCTGTCGGCCAGGGACATCTTCCCGTCGCCGGCATACAGGCTGATACTTGCAGACAGCACGGCCATTGCCATGATCACCCCTACTGCTACCGTCTTCTTCATAAACTACCTCCTTTGGGTTGTATGCTTTCGTCAGTGCCGCGGCGCCTGGTGTTTGGCATCACGCACATGTGGCGTCGGGTTGCCGCCACCAGCCATCTTTGATGCAAGTATAGAAGGGGCGCTATCCGGCTGCTATCGGGGGGATTACGGTATTTTTTAAGGTCTTTTACCGTTGGTGTGCAATAAAGGGGGAGGGGACGGCAGGTAGAAATATTCGGTGATTATAGGTGGCGTTACCTATCCGGCGGGGGAAGGTCAGGGGGCCTCGTGGCGCGAGTGGACACACTCTATGGCATACTGGACCAGCTCGGAAGCGCTTTTCAGGCCTAGCTTGTGTTTGATGTTCTCCCGGAAGGCATCGATGGTCTTGACGCTGAGGTTGAGCTGCTTGGCAATCTGCCGGCTTGCTACCCCTTTGCCGATCAGTTGAAACACCTGAAATTCCCGGTCGGATAACGATTTGACAGTGTCCTGGCATTCGTCGTTTTGCTTGTGGATTGCCTTGTACAGGAGCCTTTCGGTCATCCGTTCGCTCAGGTAGACCTTGCCGCGCAGGGTTTTTCGGATGCCGCTGATCACAACCTCGGGGGATTCGCTTTTCATGATATAGCCCGCAGCCCCGGCACGAAGGGCGCGTTCGGCATAGATCGTCTCATCATGCATCGAAAAAACCAGCACCGGCATCCCCGGGCAACGCAACTTCATTCCCTTGACGAGATCAAGGCCGCTTGTAGAGGCGAGGGTTATGTCGACGACCGCCAGGTCCGGTTGCATTTCAGAAAGTTGCTTCAGTGCGTCGGGAGCATCGACAGCCGACCCACATACCGTCAGGTCGGGCTCCTGGTCTATCAGCTTGATGAGTCCTTCACGGACTATGGCGTGATCATCGACGACGAATATCCTGTGAACGAGCGAATCCGACATTGTCACTGTTCCTTTGTGCAAATTTTTGATGAGGGGATTGTGCAAACGATGGAGGTCCCTTTGCCCGGTTGCCCTTTCACCTCGAAGGCGGCACCGATGATGACGGCTCGATAGCGCATGATGCGCAGCCCCATGCCGTTTTTGGACAGTTGCGGCGGCATGAGCCCGGCCCCGTTGTCCCGCACGGTCAGGCGGACCGCCCCCCTGGGGCGGTCGAGGCTTATTCGTATGCGTGAGCAGCCGCTGTGCTTGACCGCATTGGAGACCGCTTCATGGGCAATATAAAAGAGGTGGGTCGAATCCGCGATATCGTCGATCAACACCGGCTGCTCGCAACTGAAGGTACAGTCGACCCGGTACAGCTCCGATACGCCGGAAGCCAGTGTTGCCAGCGCCTCCATGAGCCCCTGCGGTTCCGCGGCCACCAGGCACAGACCGTTCAGGATGGAGCGCATCAGCTTCTTTGCCTTTTCGGTCGACTCCACAATGCGGTCCGCCGTTTCGGCCGCATCGGGGGTGGTGGCCGACAACTGCTTGCGTAGTGCCGTCGCAAGGAAAGAGATGCCCGTCAGTTGCTGGCCCAGGCCGTCATGCAGATCGTGACCGATCCGTTTGCGCTCCCTGCTGCTTATATCCAGCAGCTCCCGTTCCAGTTGCTTCCGTTCCGTTATATCGTTCGAAATCTGGACCATGCCGATAAAGTGGTGATCCTTGTCAAAAACCGGGTTGGCCACCACCTCGAGCACCTTCCCGTGGACGTGGACTTCTCCCGTGCATGGTTTGTGCGTTTTGTAGACCATCATGGCCGGACAATCCTCGCAGGGGGTTTTGCGCCCATGGTAAACGTCATAGCAGAGCTTCCCGGAAAGCTGCTCAAGGGGCATGCCGGCCGATTCTGCCGCGATGCGGTTAGTCCAGACGATTCGGCACTGTTCATCATGATAGATGACACGCTCCGACATGGTCCCCAGGATGAGTGCTTTTTCCCGCTCGGATTTGTGCAGTGCCTCTTCAGCCTTGCGGTGTTCGGTCACGTCGAGGATCATGCAGTGTGTCTGGATGAAATCGCCATTCTCGTCATACCTGGCATTGCCGTTCGTCACGATGGTGGCGACGCTACCGTCTTTTTTACGAACCTTCCATACCAGGTTTGTTGACTTGCCTGTTCTTACATATTCGGGAAACGTGACATTGAGATGGTACTCGACCCCCTCCACCAGCAGGTCCGCGAACCGTTTGCCGATTATTTCATCGATCGCATAACCGAAAAAATCGGCAAATGCCTGGTTGGCGTCGATCAATCGGGCATTAATATCCATGGACATATACCCGAGCGGCACATTTTCGAACATCAGGCGGTACCGTTCCTCAATCGCCGTCAGTTCTTTATACGCAGCGTTCAGCCTGGAAAAATCCTGGGTCAGGGCGGCACACCTCGAACGAGCGTCAGCAAGTTCCCGAGTAAGCTGCCGGTAGGTAGGCCTGTTTGTCTGCCGGTCCATTTGGCTCTCCATGAAAGGCCGTTGCCGTTTGTTGACCTAGCGTCAACGTAAGATAACTATACCTGTATCAATGATTTCCCACAATCGGGCGTCTTGCCGATATTTGAGATAATTTTACCTATTCGGGGCAGGGATTTTTACCTAGGTGCCGCAAAAACGAAAGCAGGCAGGGGATGCCAGCGACACCATGGCGATTGCCGTTTTGACGGAATCGCGACACACGGCACCGGTTCTTCGGCTTTGGGGAGCGATGCGCCGGGCGTTTGCAACACGAAGAACCGGCGGCTGGGGGAGGGGGCGGCTGGCATCGCACGTCCGAGCGGCACTACGGGTTGTGAAGAGAGAACTAGCAGGCGGGATGGAAGTGGCGTTCTATCTCTTCGGCAAGGCATTCCAGGGTCGAACGGGCCGGCTCGATGTCCACCTTGAGCCCCAGTTCGCGGCAGGTCTTCGAGGTAATGGCGCCGATACTGGCCACCGTAACCCCCTTCAGCATGTCCACCATGAGGTCGCTGCCCAACATCCGGGCCAAGTTGTGGACCGTGGACGACGAGGTGAAGGTGATGCAATCGACGGTGCGCTTTTCAAGGGCGAAGAGCGCTTCCGGCGGGAGCCGGTCCGGCATGACGTTGCAATAGGCCACCGGGCTGTCCACCCAGGCGCCCATGCGCTCCAGCTCGCAGGGGATGACCTCGCGGGCCTTGTCGGCGCGGGGAAACAGGACCCTGGCGCCGCTCATTGCCAGCTTCCCGAATTCCGCCACAACCCCTTCAGCCTTATAGTCGGAGGGCACAAGGTCGGGACGGACGCCGCAGGCGCGGATCGCCTCGGCCGTCTTCGGCCCCACCGCGCAGACCCGGCAGCTCCCCACGGCCCTGGCATCCAGCCCGAGAGCGGCGAGCCGCTGGAAAAACCGGCGCACCCCGTTGACGGAGGTCAGCACCAGCCAGTCATAGCCTCCCAAGCCCCGGATGGCCGCATCCAGCGGCTCCCAGGTTTCCGGGTCCACCAGCTTGATGGTGGGGCACTCCAGGACCATGGCCCCCTGGTCGGCCAGCATGGCGGCAAATTCCCCGGCCTGGTCGGCGGCGCGGGTCACCAGAATCTTGCGGCCGAACAGCGGCCGGTTGTCGAACCAGGCCAGCTTGTCCCTCAAGCCGACCACCTCGCCCACGATGGTCACGGCCGGCGGCTTGAAGCCCACGGCCTCGGCCCGGTCGGCAATATCGGCCAGGGTGCCGGTCAAGACCTGCTGGGTCGCCGTCGTGGCCCAACGCACCAGCGCCACGGGGGTCCGGGGGCTTCTGCCGTGCTGCAGCAGGCGCTCCATGTTGCTCCGCAGGGTGGTGATCCCCATGTAAAAGACCACCGTACCGTTGCCCAGGGAGAGCCGATCCCAGTCGATGGCCGACTCGCTCTTCTCCTTGCCCTCATGGCCGGTGACGAAGGCCACCGAGGTGGTGAAATCGCGATGGGTCAGGGGGATGCCGCTATAGGCCGCCGCGCCCAGGGCGGCGGTGACCCCCGGCACGATCCGGAACGGCACCCCCGCTTCGCTCAGCGCCTCGCACTCCTCGCCGCCCCGCCCGAAGACAAAGGGGTCGCCCCCCTTGAGCCGGACCACGGTCTTGCCCGCGCGCCCCTTCTCCACCAGCAGGCGGTTGATCTCCTCCTGATCCTGGTTGTGGCGGCCGCCGATCTTGCCGGCGTAGATCAGCTCCGCATCGTCCGGCGCATGGGCCAGGAGCTGTTCGTTGGCCAGGTAATCGTAGACCACCACCTGGGCGCGCTGCAGGCACTCCACCCCCTTGAGGGTAATCAGCCCCGGATCGCCGGGACCGGCTCCCACCAGGTACACCATGCCGGTATGACGCGGGGCGTTACTCATGCTCATGGGTGCGAGGGGGATGCGATCTCTCTCTGGTAGACCTCTTCAAGGATGGCCTTGCCCCCCTCGCCAAGGAGCTGGTCCGCCAGTTGGATGCCCAGCTTTTCGCATTCGGCGACCGGGCCGCTGACCTCGCCCCGGACGGAGCGCCGGCCGTCAACCGCCGCAATGAAGCCCACCAGGCGCAAGACCCCGCCGGAGACGGTCCCGTGCGCCGCGATGGGCACCTGGCAGCCGCCTTCGCAGCGTTTCAGCAGGGCGCGTTCGGCCCGTACCGCATAGCTGGTGTCGGGATGGTTGAAGAAATCGATGGTTTCCGTGATCACGGCGTCGTCCAGGCGGCACTCGATCCCCAGCGCTCCCTGGCCGATGGCCGGGATGGAGAGGTCCGTGTCCAGGTATTCGGCGACCTTTTCGGTGAAACCGAGCCGTTTCAGTCCGGCTGCGGCCAGGATGACGGCGTCCAGGTTATCGTCTTCCAGCTTGCGGATGCGGGTTTCCACGTTGCCGCGGATAATGACCATCTGCAGGTCGGGACGTACCTTCAGCAGCTGGGCCTGGCGGCGCAGGGCGCTGGTGCCGATGCGGGCGCCCTGGGGCAGCTCGCCGAACCTGACGTTGCGGGAAATGACGGCGTCGCGCGGATCCTCCCGCTCGGTGATGCAGTGCAGCCCCAGCCCCTCCGGGAAGTCGGTGGGCACATCCTTCATGCTATGCACGGCGATGTCGATCTCCCCCCGCAGCATGGCCTCTTCGATCTCCTTGACGAACAGCCCCTTGCCACCGACCTGGGCCAGGGGCACGTCGAGGATCTTGTCGCCGATGGTCTTGATCTTGGTCAGAGTGACCTCCATGCCGGGATAGCGCTTCTCCAGCTCGGATTTGACCCAGTTGGCCTGCCAGAGGGCCAATTGACTGGCGCGGGTGCCGATGCGTAACTGTTTGGGGGGCATAATCTGTCTCCATTCACGAGTAAATTCAAACGTGCAATGCTGTGCTCTTGTTTCGGTGGTTAACTATCTGAATCTTACACAACGACCGGCAACCGCTCCGTCAGCCGAATCTCCCGGGGCGTCACCAGCGCCCGGTAGGCAAGGGCCTCCACGCCGTTCTCCAGGGCCAGCCTGAGCAGCCGCCCGTATTCCGGGTCGATGGCGTCGGCCGGGGAGACCGACTGGCCGTCTCCCCGCTGAACGGTGAAGAAGATCACGCCCCGGTCCCCTTCCGCGACGACCCGCATCAACTCCCGCAGATGCTTCTGGCCGCGGGTGGTGACGGCATCCGGGAACAGGGCCCGGTTTCCTTCCACCAGGGTGACGTTCTTGACCTCCACGAAGCAGCGGCCCTGCTCCCCTTCCAGGAGCAGGTCGATACGGCTGTGCTCGCCGTAGGGCACCTCGGGACGGATCGTCCCGTATCCCTGCAGTTCCGCCACCGTGCCGTTTTCGATCGCCTCCCGCGTGAGCCGGTTGGGCAGGCCGGTGTTGATGCCGGCCCAGAAGCCGTCGGCCTCCACCAGCTCCCAGGTAAAGGGATATGTGCGCCCCTCGCGGGCGCTGCGGGAGAGGTACACCCGGCTGCCGGGAACCGCACACCCCCTCATGCTGCCGGAGTTGGGGCAATGGGCGGTGACGACGGCGCCATCCTCCAGTTCCACATCAGCCAGAAAGCGCTTGTAACGCCTGATCAGGCGGCCTTCGACCAGCGACGGCAATCTCATGGCCGAGCACCCTGAACGCTACGCTTCAAGTTCCAGCTCTTCGACCTCTTCGGGAGCGGCTTCCAGTTCAAAGAGCTGCCGCAAACCGTCCACGTACAGATCGACCCGCCCCCCCTGGCCGGCCTTCTTCAGCACCGTGGTGGGGGTGTGGAGCAGTTTGTTCATCATGGCCATGGTAAGGGCTTCCAGGCGCTTCTCGGCGTCGGGGGGCAGGTCCTTCCAGTTGGCCAGGGTCTTTTCCAGTTCCGACCTGCGGATCTCGTCGAAATGATGGCGCAGGGCGACGATGGTGGGCGTAACCTCCAGGGACGAGAGCCACTTGAAGAACTGGCCGATCTCCTGGTTGATGATCTCCTCGGCCTTTTCGGCTTCCAGATTGCGCTGGGCCAGGTTGGCCTGGACGATCTCCTGCAGGTTGTCCACCGTAAAGAGGTAGGCGTTCTCCAGATCGTCAACCTTGGGGTCGATGTCACGGGGCACGGCGATGTCGATGAAGAACATCGGCTTGAACCGGCGCCGCTTGACCACCTCCTCCACATCCTTGGGGCCGATGATGACATGGGGAGCCCCGGTGGAGGAGAGGACGATGTCGGCGCGGTGGAGGTGCTGGAACAGCTCCTCGAAGGGCACCGCCTCGCCGCCGAACTCCTCGGCCAGGCGCTCGGCCTTCTCGAAGGTGCGGTTGGCCACCATCACGCCGCGGGCGCCGCTGTTCAGGAAGTGCTTGGCGGCCAGTTCGCACATCTCGCCGGCGCCGATCAGCATCACGGTCTTGTCGGACAGGTTGCCCAGGATCTTTTTGGCCAGCTCCACCGCGGCAAAGGCCACGGAAACGGCCGACGAGGCGATCTTGGTCTCGGTGCGCACCCGTTTGGCGACGGAGAAGGCCTTGTGGAGGAAGCGGTTCAGGATGATGCCGGAGGATTTGTATTCGGCGGCGTACCCGTAGGAGGTCTTGATCTGGCCCAGGATCTGGGGCTCCCCCACGACCATGGAATCCAGGCTGGACGCCACCCGGAAGACATGGCGGATGGCGGCTTCGGAGTGGTAGCTGTAGAGATGGGATTCAAGGGTTTCCAGCGGGATATGGTGGTAATCGGCCATGAAGCGCTTGATCCGGGCGATGCCGCCGGCGATGTCGCGGGTCGTGGCGTAGATCTCGACCCGGTTGCAGGTGGAGACGATCACCCCTTCGACGATTTCGTCCAGTGCGACCAGTTCACAGAGCGGTTTCTCGATCAGGTTGGGCGAAAACGCCACCTTTTCCCGTATCTCAACGGTTGCGGTCTTATGGGAGAGGCCAACGACGATAATATTCATTCAGCACGCATTCCTAGGAGGTTGTTGGAAAACAGCCGGCTCGCCGCCATCCTCGAATGCCCTTTTGTGACTGAGGCCTTTGGCCTCACCCTTCGGGCGCCTTCGCGGTCCAATTCGGCAAGCTGAATTGTGCGGCGTAGCGCTGCTACGCCTCCGCAGGGCTTGTCGAGCGGGTGCGACGATCTGACTATTTTTGCACAACCTGGGTTTTTCAACAATCTGCCTCATCCGGTGTTTCCGGATGGAAACTATTTATAGCTGTGCAGGCCGGGCAGCCACATGTTCACCCCGACGAACGTAAAGAGCATGATCAGGAACCCGGCGATGGAGAGCAGCGCGGCCCGCTTCCCGCGCCAACCGGTGGTCATGCGGCCGTGCAGAAGGGCGGCGTAGATGAACCAGGTGATCAGCGACCACGTCTCCTTGGGGTCCCAGCTCCAGTAGGTGCCCCAGGCCTTTTCAGCCCAGATGGCGCCCGAAATGATGGCTACCGTCAGGAGCGGGAAACCGATGGTCATGCACCGATAGTTGATGCCGTCCAGGGTGTCGAGGGAAGGAAGCTTCTGAAACAGGGCGCCGAATTTCTTCTTCTTGAGGAAATGCTGCTGGATCAGGTAGATCACGGCAGCCGCGAAAGCGATGGTGAACATCGCGTAGCTGACAAAGGCCATGATGGTGTGCACCCACAGCCAGCCGCTCTTGAGGGCCGGGTTAAGCTCCTTGATCACCGACGGGAAGGCGCTGGAGGCGATGATCATGAGCAGCGCCAGGGGGATGACGAACGAGCCCAGGATGGCGATCCTGTATTTGCGCACGAAGAGGAGGAACGCCCCCACAATGACCAGGCTGAAGAAGGAGAGGGACTCGTGCATGTTGGTGATCGGGAGATAGCCGGCCGAATTGAAGCGGTGGATGGTGGAGAGGGAATGGGTCGCGAAACCGACGGAAACCAGCCGGTTCGCCCAGGTCGCCATGCCCTGCGTCGTATGCAGCAGATAGCCCAGATAGAGCGCTGTGGCGCAACCGTACAACACGAGGGTGCAATAGAAGAAGATCTGGCTCATGAAATGTCCTTGCGTGCGGAAAGCTCGGCGATCAGGCGTTTCGCCTTCGTGCGTAAAAGCGCCTTATTGTATGTGGTGCCATTCCCTTCCGTCAATAGCTTTTCTCGCTCGGCAGCCAGTTGCTCCACAAGGGCGGCGTAATCACTGCCGATCAGCCCGGCGATGGCGTCGCGCACCTCGGCAGCCAGGGCCGGGCAACGGCCGCCCGTCGAGACGGCGATCTCCAGTCCGCCCCGCCGCAGGACCGCGGGAAAATGGCAATCCCCCGCTTCCGGCCGGTCGGCGACGGCGACCAGAATGCCCCTCTCTCCCGCCTCGGCCGCTACCCTGCGGTTCACGGCCGGGTCATCCGTCGCCGCCACCACCAGGGCAATACCGTCCAGGTCGGCGCTTTCGTAGCAACCGATCCGCACCGTTACGGCGCCGGACGCTTCCTGCTCGCGTATTGCGGGCAGCACGGCCGGGGCAACGACCCGGACGCCGCCGGCCCCCGCCTCGCGCAACGCCCGCACCTTGCGGGCGGCGACCGTGCCGCCCCCCACTACCAGGGCGGTCCGTTTCCGCATATCTATGTTCAGGGCAAGGTATGGCATGAGCTTTCTTCCAGCGGCAGTCCCCATCCCGCGAGTCGGGTTGCCGGGACGGCCGGGGTGCAATGGCCAATTTTGACCGAAGAATTGACAACATACAACCTTTGGCCACGTAATTCAACAAACGCGTTGCCCCTGACCGGAATCCGGAATGCCGCCGTGGCCGGAGCCCGTACGCCGCTGATCCTCAGCGGGGGTTGCCGTTATTCCCCTGAAGGCAAAGGCCGGGGCCTTGCGGACAAACAGGGGCAGGGAGGCGTCACGGATACCGGTCCGAGTTTATCCTTGATTTTTTCCCCGGCTGGTATATGATTTTTTAACCATGAACTCATCAAAAGGAGACGCTTTTTATGTCCAGTGAAAAGGTAATTGCCTTCACCGACGCCAATTTCGAGCGCGAGGTGATCCAGTCCGATATTCCGGTGCTCGTCGATTTCTGGGCCACGTGGTGCGCCCCCTGCAAGGCGATCTCTCCGCTTGTGGATGCCGTCGCCGATGAATACGCCGGCAAGGTCAAGGTCGGCAAGGTGAATGTGGACGAAAACCAGGCAACGCCCGGCAAATACGGCGTACGCGGCATTCCTACCATCATCCTGTTCAAGGGCGGAGCCGTCATCGACCAGATCGTGGGGGCGGTCCCCAAATCGCAGCTGGATGCCCTGATCGCCAAGGCGCTGTAACGTATTATGAAACGGATCCCGTCTCCCCGTCGGCTCGCCATGAGCCTCGCCCTGGCAGGGTTCCTGGCGCTCCTGCCGGCCCAACTCCTGGCGCTGCCCCGTCAAGGGCAGCCCGCCCCGGCGTTCAAGGTGGTCACCACGTCAGGACAGGCGGTGTCCCTGGACAACTATCAGGGCCGCGTGCTGGTGATCGATTTCTTTGCCACGTGGTGCGAGCCCTGCCGCATGTCCATACCGCACCTGGTGAAGATGAACCAGAAATACGGAAAACAGGGGTTGCAGATACTGGGCCTGAGTGCCGACGAGGATGGACCGCTCGTCGTCAAGTCCTTTGCCGCGGAGCGTCACATAAATTATCCCGTCGCCCTGGCGGGGGATGCGACGGAGGGCTTCGGCGTCCGCTCGGTTCCGGTCATGATCATAGTCGATAAAAAGGGCAAGGTAGCCGAGGTCTTCAGGGGATTTTCCGACGAGATCGCCGGTTCCATGGAGTCGCTGGTCAAGAAACTGCTGGCTGAAAAATAGCAGGTTGTTGAAAAACAGCCATCTCGCCGCGTCCTCGAAAGCCTCCTTTGTGCGGCGTAGCGCTGCTACGCCTCCGCGGGGCTTTCTGCGGGTGCGACGATCTGACTATTTTTGAACAACCTGTTTTTTTCAACAACCCCCTATTCCCCGCCGCTATCTTGGGGGTAAAATACTTTCATCAGACAGAGTCCACAGGCCGGCGCCGTAACGCCGGCCTTTTTTCTGTCCCCGCTCTGCAGCAGCCAGGGGATGTGGTCCGGCGCAAAGCGCCCTTTCCCCACATCGACCACGGTCCCCACCATGATCCTGATCATGTTTTTCAGGAACCCCTCTCCGACAACGTCAATGAAGATGAAGCCATCCTCCCGGCTCATGGCAACGGAGTCGATCCTCCGCACCGTTGTCCTGGATACGCAGTTGGAGGCACGGAACGCCGCGAAATCGTGCCGCCCCGGGAATGCGGACAGGGCCTCCTCCATGGCGTCCAGGTCGAGCTTTTCCTTGACGTGCCAGGCGTGGAAGCGGTGCAGCGGCGAGCGCACCGGGGAGATGCGGATGGTGTAGCGGTAGTGTTTGGCCAGGGCGTCCTTGATCGGCTTGAAACCGGGCTGAACCTCGCTGGCGTCGACGATGGCGATGTCGTCCGGCAAAAACCGGTTGGTGCCCTCCACGAATGCGCGCAGGGGCAGGTCCCGGTGGGTCGCAAAAGCGGCCGCCATGCCGCGGGCATGCACGCCGGCGTCGGTCCGTCCCGACGAACGGAGCCGCACCGGTTCCCCGAGCAGCCGCTCCAGCGCCTCCTCGATGACCTGCTGCACCGCCAGGCCATTGGGCTGGATCTGCCAGCCGGAATAGTTGGTGCCGTCGTACTCTATCGTCAGCTTGATGGTCCGCATGCAATCAGGTGCCGGCCGGCGCGGTGGAGCGGGCCGCCAGCGCCTCCAGCCCGGCCGCGTCGAAATGGTACTGTTGCCGGCAGAACTCGCAGGTGACGTCGGCTCCGTGCTCTTTCTCGCGCATGTCGTTGATCTCATCCGGCCCCAGGGTCAGCAGGGCGCGCTCCACCTTGCCCCTGCTGCAGCCGCACCGGAAGAACGCCTCGCGGGTCTCCAGCAGGTTGCAGGTGATGCCGTCGAACAGGCTGTGCATGATCGCCTCAGCCCCCCCCTCCTGCAAAAGCGCGGCAAGGGGCGGCAGCTCCGCAATCCTGTTCATCATGGCATCGATCTCGGCCGTATCGGCCTTCGGGAGCGCCTGCACCAGGAAGCCGCCGCACAGGGAGACGCCGCCTCCCTCGTCCAGCGCGGCGCCGAGGCCGACCGCCGACGGCACCTGCTCCGAATCGGTCAGGTAGTAGGCCAGGTCGTCACCGATCTCGCTGGTGCGCAGTTGCACCATGCCCTGGTACGGTTCCCCCCCCATCCCCAGATCCTTTGAGACCGTGAGAAAACCCGCATGCCCCAGCACCGCCGGGACATTCCATCTTCCGTCGCGCGGTTCGGCCCCGGCGGCGGGGTCGCCGACGCAGCCCCGTACCGCGCCGTCCCAATCCGCCTCGACGATCATCTTGCGCATGGGGCCGTTGCCCTCGAACTTGAGGGCCGTTCTCTGGCCCGGCTTGAGCAGGGCTCCCAGCAGCGCGCCGCCGGCCAGCCCGCGGCCCAGGGCCACGCTCACCGTGGCCGAAGCCTGCTGCAACGCGCATATCTCGCGGGCAAGGCCGCTGACGCTGGCGGCCAGGACGCGGATTCCGCCCGAGGCGCTCAGGGCGCGGATGATGGTATCGGTCATGGTATCAATCTCCTTTTCTATCTCTTCCAAGGGTACACGTTCCCGGCAGTGGCGGCAACCCCGGTTCAAGAACCCGTTCGTGCCCGGCCCCTGCCCGGGGGTGCAATCATTTCGCGCCCAGCTTGCGTTCGAGCCGCAGGGCGACCTCGGCGACCGTACCGGGGATATCGTCCCCATGCACGGTAAAATAAAAATACCGGCCGGAGTGGTTGGACCAGTCCAGGTCTTCGACCGGGAGCGGTTCCAGCAGGGATGCCATCCGTTCATAGGAGATGAACGGATCGCCGTCGGGCCACTTCCGGTCCAGCTTTGCCTGTTGGGCATCCGTCAGGGGTATGCGGTAGGTTATGGAATAGACCTCCGCCTTCATGGCCGTACATCCACGGCAACCCCCGGGTACGTGGCGGCGGCAGTCCCCTTGTGCCGGTTTGCCCCGGCGGCGAAAACCAGGTAACCGTATTTCCCGTAGTGGGTGACCTTGGGCGCGTACTGCACGGCCGCCGCTTCGGACAGCGGCTGGAAAAGCGCCGTAACCCGGCCGGAGGCGGGACCGCGGTGCATCACCAGCATGAGCAGGCCGTCCGGGGCGGAATACGTTGCCCCGCCAACGGTGAACGCGGCGGCCGTGCCGTCGATCCCCTCGGGAAACCGGGGCAGGAGCGAGCGATCCCGCGGCATTCCACAGAAAACAAGGTCGTTTTGGGCTGCCGTCTCCGCCTCCAGCCGGGCCTCGCTCGTGATCGTTGCCCCGCCTTGGGAAAGGGACGCCAGGAAATCCTTGAAGGCATCGTTCCCCACGCGGCAATTATCCGTCATGACGCCGACCAGTTTCGGCGAGCCCTTGACGCTGTTGACGGTTGCGGGGATCTCGCCGGGGGCAAGGATGCGGAATATATCGGCTTCCGGGTCCAAAAGCAACCGCTTCGGGGCATCGGTAGTCGCTACGGTGAAGCGGGTCCGCTCGTGAAGGACCGGGATCACCTCCGTAACCCGCGCCCCCGCCGTCTCCACGCGAAGCGGCACGCCCAGCTCGAAAAACGGCGGAGTCTGCACGATCGTGCCGGAAACGGTCCATCCCGTGGCGTCGCGGCGGGTGGCAACCTCCGCAAGGGTGAGCCCCGGACCGCCGGGCCGGGTCAGCCACTGCGCCATGAAGGGAGAGAGGTCCCGGCCGGCGCTCTTGGAAAAGGCGCGCACAAAGTCGCTCCAGGAGGCCGCCCGGTAGAGATGGTCGAGGGCCACCTGCCGCAGCGCCGCGAAGAAGGCGCGATCGCCGATCATGGAGCGGACCATGTGGAACACCATGGCCCCTTTGCCATAGCCGATGGTCCGGGAAGCGGGGTCGGTGCGGCTTGCGAAGGCGCTCAGCGGAAAATCGTTTTTCGGCGTCACGAGCGACGCATAGTCGATGAGAAGCTGCCGGCGATACTCCTCGGCCTCGGCCGGGGAGCGCCGCTCCTTCAGGAGGTAGTCGGCCAGATAGGTGACGAGCCCCTCGCACCAATTCCCCTCGCGCTGATCGACCTCGATCCCGTTCCCCCACCAGGAGTGGGCGATCTCGTGGGGGAAGCTGGTGTCGATGATGAAGGGCAGCCGGATCACCGACCCGCCGAGCAGGGTGAAGGAGGGCAAACCGTAACCGGTGGGGAAAAAGTTCTCGACCACGGCGAATTTTTCGAAGGGATAGGGACCGAAGAGATCGCTGTAGAGCTTCAGGTACTTGGCGGCCGCATCCAGGTATCTGGGGGCCTGGGAAGCGTTGTCCGGGTAGAAATACGTGTAGATGTCGATGCCGGCCACACTCTTCTGCTCGACCCGGTAGGGGCCGGCGCACAGGGTGAGCAGACCGATGGGCCGCGTCTCTTCCCACCGGGAGCGCGTGATGGTGCCGGTCGTCTCGCGGGAGACCCTTCTCCCGGCCGTTACGGCCTCGGTGCCGGCGGGGGCCGAGATGCTTATGGAGCGGTGCTCCGGGTTCTGCGACGGGACCGGGTACCAGAAGGCGCCGCCCCCCAGGAAGGTGCCTTCCCGTGTAATGGCGCCATTCACCCCGTAGCTCGGGTCCTCACCGGCGGCCGGGGCCCGCGAGACCTGATCGTTGAAGGCGGCGCGATAGGAAACCATGACCGGGAGGGCCTTGTCGCTGGCGGGCAGGTTGAGGGAGAGGATACCGCCGGCAAAGGAGAAGTCCGCCATGTTCCCTGCAACGGTGACGAAAACGATCCGCGACGTCTCGGAGAGCCTGAGCGATACGCTCCTGGTGCCGGCGGCGAAGGTGATGGTGCTCTCCCCGGCAAGGGCATGGCTCTCGGGCTGAAGGATCACCTCGATGTCCTGCCGCTCCACCGCCGGCCCGGTCCCGTCCGCCCAGGCCATGCCGGTCAGGAAGAAGACAAAAAGAGCCGCTGCCGCCTGTATCCACACCTGCTTCATCCCACACCTCCCGCCCCGGACGAGCCGGAACCACGTTGGTCCATGCTACCACAAGAATCCGCCCGTGCCTGGAGTTTGTTTCAGGTTACCCGCGCTTTTCCCTCTTCGGCCCCGAAAAACATCCGTCTCCCCGGTGTGCATGAAAGCCGAAAGATCACCGATGGGCGCGGGACGTGCCGCTCACGTCAGGTCCCCCAGAAGTCGGCGACCTCCCTCAGGATGCTGCCGGACACCATCTCCCTGGCATCCGACGCGAACCAGTCGGCCGGCATCGCCCGGCTGAACCCCGGCTCCAGGAACCTGCCGTCCATGAGGACGATAAGGCCTTTGTCCGTTTCGGAGCGGATGACCCTCCCGGCGGCCTGGACCGCCTTGGCCATGGCAGGTATGGTGTAGGCATACTCGAAGCCGGCAGAGTACCTTTGCTGGTAATAGCGCCTCATCTGCTCCCGCTCGAGATCATAGGTGGGGAGCGGCGGCCCGGCCACGAAGGCCCCGATGACCGTTTCGCCCGCGTAATCCATGCCCTCGGAAAAAGAGCCTCCCTGCACGGCGAAGACGATCGTCGGCGTGCCCAGGGCGCGAAGGTTCCCGACGATCTCCTCGACGCCGGCAGCTTTCATGCCCCGCTCCTGGCGCAGCACCGCAAAGCCGTCCGGCGGCTGGAAGAGGGAGGCCACCCGCTCAAGGAACTCGAAGCTCGGCAGGAACACGAAATAATTGCCCTTGCGGAGCGCCGTCACCCGCTGCACGACCTCCGCGATCCTGGCGTAGTTGCGTTCGCGGCGGCTGAAGCGGGTCGAGATCTGGGGGATGATCAGGAGCTTGCGCCGCTCTTTCGGAAACGGGCTGGCGAACTCCGCCGTCCTCACCCGGTCCCGGTCCAGGCCGGAAAGGCGCACATAATAGTCAAAGGGTTTCAGGGTCGCCGAGAACCCCGCCACCTGCTCGTAGTCGCCATAGCAGCCCTCAAGCATGGCCGAGGCGTCGCAACAGGTTATTTTCACCAGGCCGCCGGTCGGAAGGGGATGCCAGGTGGTGAAGAACTCGTGCCGGTCGGGATGGCTGATAAATTCCAGGGTTTCCGCGAATTCATTCCAGTAGTGGCAGAGCCGCAGGATCACATCCTGGTGGAGGATCTCCGCACCCGAGTCCAGGTAGCGTGCCAGGAAGGCGCCGAGCCGCGACTGCCGGCCGAAAAACAGGTCCACGGGAGGCTCGATCCGGTGCGGCTGCGTGCAGCCCGGCTTTCGGCAGGCAGAAACGGCCTGAAGGCAGCCGTCCAGAAGCCCCTCGGCCTCGCGGCGGAAACGGGGGTGCACGTTGCGGATCTCGGCGCGCATCTGTTCCAGCAGGGCGGACGAGAGCGCCGGCGAATAGGACTCCATGGCCCGCGCCGGGAGGTTGTGGGCTTCGTCGATCACCAGGTTGGGCTTGCCGGTCCGGTCGATGCCGATGTCCGTCATGCGTCCCAGCGGCGAGCGCGGGGCAAACACGTAGTTGTAATCGCAGATGACGATGTCCGCCTCACGGGCGCTGTCGAGTTGCAGCTCAAACGGGCAGACCTGGTGCCGTTGCCCCAGGTCGCGAAAGGTACGGGCTTTCAGTTTCCTCTTCCGCGCCAATTGATCGAGAAGCCCCTGCCCGTGGACCTTCCCGTAATAGTCGCGGGCATACTCGCAGTAATCGGGATTGCACAGCGGCTCGTCCTTGAAGCAGATCTTGCCCTTGGCGGTAATGGAGAGGGACTTGAGTTTTGCCCCCGCATCCCGGAAACGGGCGACGGCGTCTTCCGCCACGGAGTGCTGGCTGTTTTTCGGCGTGACGTACACGACCTGCTGCCCCCGGCCGAGGGCTTCCTTCGCGACGGGGTAGAGTACGCCCACCGTTTTCCCGAGGCCGGTGGGGGCCTGGATGAGCATCGGGTGCTTCCCTGCCATGAACTGCTCGACCGTCTGCATGAGCTCGATCTGGCCGGGACGAGGGTCGGCAAAAGGAAAGGTAAAGCGGGAGGCCACCGTGCGGCGGCGGGCGGCCCGCTTTTCCGCCTGCCCGGCTTCGACAACCAGCTCGTCGAGGCGGCGGTCGAGCCATTGTTCGTACCGGGCCGGATCGAGGACCAGATCGAGGTCATGGGTCTCGCCGGTGCGGGAGGAGACCAGATGGAAGGAGAGGAGGGGAAGGACGCGGTGTTCGCGCCGGTAGAGGTAACCGTAGGTCAGCAGTTGCAGGCAGTAGGGATGCTCCATCGGGGCGTCCGCCAGCTCCCGCGACAGCTCCCGGATAGCGAACGAGGTCTTGATCTCCTCTATCTTCGGCACATCGTGGCGGAATATCCCGTCCATCCGGCCGTCAACCCGAAATGCGTACCCGCCTCTCTCGAACAGGCCGCTGATCGGCACTTCCGCCTGGTATGCGGGGTCGGCCTTTGCCCTCTGCTTCTGCACCCGGACGTGAATATCCTGTCCCTCGGCCGCCGAGCGGCCGTAGCCCGAATGCGTCCCGATATTGCCGGACCTGGGGGCGGGCACGGCAAAATCGCGGAGCGGTATGGTAGTCGGTTTGTTCATCGCTGGTACCGCTCGGGACACGAGCTCACATCCCCCCGAGGGTCTCAAGCCACTCCCGGATGAAGAGATCGATATACTCCCGGCTGATGGCGCTGGAATGCGGGGTGATCACGACGTTTCGCTGCTCCCAGAGCGGCGAGGAGGGGGGAAGCGGCTCCTCTGCAAAGACATCCAGGCCGGCGCCCGCAAGGGGGCCGTTCTCAAGGGCGGTTATCAGGTCCGCCTCCCGGTAGCAGGTGCCGCGACCGAGGTTGTACAGGAAGGCCCCCTGTTTCATGGCAGTGAAGTGCCGGGCGGTAAAGATACCGGCGGTTGCCGCCCCGCCCGGCAGGACCAGAACCACGTGATCGGCGTGGGGAAGTTCCTCCTCCAGCCGGTCGAACGCGATCATCCGGTCGATGTCGGGGTTGCCCGCGAGTCCCGCCGGATTGCGTCTGACCCCGGTGACGTGCGCTCCAAAGGCCTTCAGCAATCCCGCCATCGACCGCCCGAGCGACCCGCAGCCGACGATCAGCACCCGCTGGCTGAAGAGCGCCACGCAATCGCTATAGCCCGAGCGCCCCCAGGTCCGGCTGTTGTGATCGGCAAGCGACGTGCCGAGGCGCCGGTTGAAAAACAGCATCATCGCGAGGAGGCTCTCGCGCATGATCCGGCCGTGGAAACTCCCGTAGCAGGTCTTCACCCGGCCGGACGGATCTCCCGCAACCCAGTCATGCCCGGCTGCAGGGGTAAAGAGCACTTTCAGCCTGGGGGCCCGTTCGTACCATTCGGGCTCGAACGACCACACGAGCGCTCCGTCGGCTTCGGGGAGTTTCTCCAGAAAATCGCCGGTCCCTCCGGCCACGGTAATGCGCACCTCCGGGAGCGCCTCGCGAATCTGCTCCACATGGCGCGGTTTGAGCGCGAAGGCGTCTACGCTGTTATGAAGATGAATGAGGAGATGGGTTATGTTCATGGCGGCTCTTTCTTCCTTCATTACGGCACCGTTGGGAGGCCGCACGAGGAAGAATGTAGCGATTCACGGACCCATGGTCAACCGGAATCGGGTCTCGCGGGATGCGGCATCCGGCACGCGCTTTTCCCGGATGCCGTGACGGCTGCAAAAATGGGGCAGGTGTGCTATACAAGAGCCTGAATAAAACCCACGAATTGGAACCGTTGCCATGAAATTGGCATTCTGCACCCTCCTGACGGTACTCGCCCTGTCGGTTGCCGCCGGGAATGGGGGAGCGGCGCCCGTCGTCGCTGTAGTTCCACACCAGCAGACCAGCACGGCCTTTGCCGTCCCCCGTCACGATCCCCCACCCGGCGCAGGCACGCACAACTTTCCTGTAACCTTTTTCGGCATGATGCGTTCTTGTTATCAGGTAAGAGGCTGTTCTTTCCGCGCCTCCATCACCGGAACCAAGGAGATGAGAAACCATGGGATTTATAGGAAAACAGACGTCATGTCTTCTGCTGCTGGTGCTGTGCGGCTGTGCGACCCTGCCGACGGGTCCGAGCGTCAACGTGTTGCCGGCGCAGGGAAAACCGTTCGATACCTTCCGGACTGAAGACGCCATGTGCCGCCAGTGGGCGGAACAACAGATGGGGAACTCGACCCAGGACGCCTATGACCGGAATGTCGCCACCGGAGCGGTTGCAGGCACGGCCGTGGGGGCCGGGCTGGGTGCGGCCGTAGGTTCCGCCTCCGGCCACGCGGGCGCGGGCGCCCTCATCGGCGCGGCAAGCGGACTTCTCGTCGGAACGGCGGCAGGCTCCAGTTCGGGCCAGGTCTACGGCAGGGAAGCGCAGCGCCGGTATGACAACGCCTATATGCAGTGCATGTACAGCTACGGGAACCAGGTGCCCGGATACCGGCCCCGCGCCGTTGCCGTACCGCCCAGGCCCGTAGTCGTCGCCCCGCCTCCGCCGGCAGCGCCTGTCGTGGTCCAGACGGAGGTGCCGCCCCCCGAGGTGCTGCCGGAAGCGGCTCCGGATATCTATCTCGATGCAGCGCCGCAGTTCATCTATTCGCCTGCCCTCAACATGTATGTGGCCGTGGGTGTTCCGTACGACCTGGTCTATACGGGGAGCGAGTACTTCTACTTCTACGGCGGGCGCTGGTATCACAGCCCCTATTACAACGGACCGTGGGCGTTCGCCCCCCGGCGGATCTTTCCGCCGGTGTTCCTGAAATACCGGATCGGGGAGATTCGGCGTTACCGGGATCTGGAGTTCAGGCGCTATGAGCACGACAGGGGTCACTACGACGGGCGTTTCCACCGTCCCGAATTTCGCGGGAGGGTGGAACGCCGCTAAGAGAATGTGATGGCGGAAAGATTCAACGCGGAAACAGGTCAGGCTGTCCGCGTTTTTGTTTTCGGCTCACAAGAACAGGATCATCAGCGGACCGGGGCCGCCTCCGGAGAGGGGAGGCCCCGGTCCGGCGTTCATTGGAACATCGGCCAGGCAAAGAAGATTATCCCCACACCCCCGGCGAGCAGCGAACCGAACCAGACCAGCCTGAAGCGCGTCAGCGCCGCCACGGCGCCCAGGGCGATGGATACCTGGAAGAGCGCCACCGCATTGGCGAAGCCGTGGTGCTTGTGGAGGAGGTGGTCGGATTCACGCAGCCGTTCGTCCCGTTCCCGTTCCTTCTCATGGGCCTTGGCCTCGATCTCCTTCTGTTCCTCGCCGTAACGCTGCATCTTTTCCCCATAGGCGGGGGGAGGGTTCCTGCCCATGGCCAGCCACGGCGTCCGCGACGCCTCCTGGACCGCCGCCTTGATCCCCTTGGCCTGGTAATAGGCCCATTGGTCCGAGGCTTCGGATTGCAGCCGCGTTGCCTCCGTCTTCAGCACCAGGGCCTCGTTGACCGTGGCACCGGCCTGAAGCGATGCGATGGCGGCCAGGACGGCGAGGATTGCGGTGGTGATGGAGATCTGCTTGAGGAACGATCCCCCCTCACGCTCCAGTTCTTCCCTGATGGCTTCGTGCAGGTTTTCGGTTTCAACTTCCGGGCCTTCGGGCATCTCGTGCCTCCTTTCATCCGCCGGTACAAAACGGCCGGACGCGGATCAGATAGTGGTGTCCATCCCTTGCGGGTCGCTCCTTCCGGGGCGAGCAATATGTTGATTTTAGTTTTGAGAGTCCAACGAGTCTGGGTGTTTCAAGGACTTCTTCTCTTCAGAGGTGAGCCGACGCTCTACCTTCTTTACGTCTTCTGCCGCCGGCAGGGTTTCAGGACGGATACCCCTTTCAAGCAGGGTCTTGCGAACAGCTTCGTTATTGGTGATATGCTCATTTGAAATAGCTTTTTCGCTTGATAGTCCATGTTGGTGATCTCGGTGGCAAAGTCCTTGGCTTTCAGAATAATGGTGGGAGCAAAACCTGCAAGGGGCCGGTTATCCGGTACTTTCCATTGAGCCTTCATTGCTTGGGTAGTTTTACCGAACAATGCATGATCTCCTTTACTCCGAATAAGAGCAAAGTCCTGATTACCTCCCGCCTGCTCGTAAATCACTTGTGATAGTTCGTAAATCACTTGTGATAGTTCGTAAATCACTTGTGATAGTTCGTAAATCACTTGTGATAGTTCGTAAATCACTTGTGATAGTTCTTTTTCCGTAGCGGTAAGTTTCTTCCGCGCCGCAACCCTTTCGGCATCGAGAAGACGTTGCTCGATCAATTCCGCACGACGTGTCTGAAGAGCAAAATAGGTTTGTGCAAATGCGATTTCCTGCTTTCTTGGGTCACCGTTCTGAGCAATCAGATAACAGGCGTAACGTGTAAGCATGATATCTTCAACTTCTCGTTGACTGCCGGAACCCAAGTCGACCATTTTGTTGACATCAACAAAATGGTCTGAGATTGCATGACCGGAGACTTCACAAGCTGTCTTGGCTTTTGAAACAACTGAGGTAAAGTTCCGCCATTCCGAATATCCCAATAAGTGTTGTAGATCACGGGCAAGCCAAAATTCAACACCAGCTTCAGTCTGTTGCGCATGAGCTTCAAAAGTTTCGGTCAATGCATGAACAATGTCTGTTTTCATTGATCTACCTCGTTATGTTGAGTAGTAAAAGGTTGCTACTTGCTTTTTATGTCTTCTTCATGAGGCCAAAACAAAAGGCCGCACGATCAACCTGAGTTGACCGGTGCGGCCTTTGCCATGCTAGATGAAAGACTCCGTCCCGGACGAAATCATTCCCACCCCCTACAGCATGATCCCTAGATGTCCAGATTCACCACGTTGAGCGCGTTGGTCTCGATGAACTCGCGGCGCGGCTCCACCTGGTCGCCCATGAGGATGGTGAAGATCTCGTCCGATTCCACGATGTCCTCGATCTTGACCTGGAGCAGCACGCGGTTTTCCGGGTTCATGGTGGTCTCCCAGAGCTGCTCCGGGTTCATCTCGCCGAGGCCTTTGTAACGCTGGATGGCGAGCCCCTTCTTGGCCTGCTCCAGGAAGAAGGTGAGCAGTTCTTCGTGGTTGCCGGTCTCCAGGAGGAGTTTTCCCCCCTCCTGCTGCTCAAGGAAGGCCCGGCCGTCGGCCATGGTCTCGACCACGCGGCGGTGATTCTCCACCAACAGCTCGTATTCGTGGGTCGAGAGCACGGACAGCACCTGGTGGTCGATGATCGCCCGGATGTTGCCGATGCGGAAGGTGATCCGGTCCTCCTCCACCTGGTAGTCGGAACCGGGGGAGAGCGCCTTCATGGCGTCCAGGTACGGCTCCAGGCCGGAAAGCTCTTCCAGGCCGGCCGGCACGTTGCTGCGGATGGTGAGGGAGAGCAGGTCGCCGGCGATCCCCTTCTTGACCACCTTGTCGAAGATGGCCCGGTTCTCCATGAGCTGCTTGATGACCGGAATGATCTGTTTCCCGATATAGGTCCGGTCCCCCTTCTCCAGGCGCAGGGTCAGGTCCTCGGCCCCTTCCTCCAGGAGGAAGTTCTGCATTGCCGCCTCGTTCTTCAGGTACATCTCCTTTTTGCCGCGTTTCACCTTGTAGAGCGGCGGCTGGGCGATGTGCAGGTGCCCGCGCTGGATCAGTTCCTGCATGTTGCGGTAGAAGAAGGTCAACAGCAGGGTCAGGATGTGGGAGCCGTCCACGTCGGCGTCGGTCATGACGATGATGCGGTGGTAGCGGAGCTTGGCGATGTCGAAGTCGTCCTTGCCGATGCCGGTGCCCAGGGCCGTGATCAGGGTGCGGATCTCCTGGGACGAGATCATCTTGTCGAAGCGCGCCTTCTCCACGTTGAGGATCTTCCCCTTGAGCGGCAGGATGGCCTGGAATTTCCGGTCGCGCCCCTGCTTGGCCGAGCCGCCGGCGGAATCGCCCTCGACCAGGTACAGTTCGCACAGGGCCGGGTCCTTTTCCTGGCAGTCGGCCAGTTTGCCCGGCAGGCCTCCCATGTCCAGGGCGCCCTTGCGCCGGGTAAGGTCGCGGGCCTTGCGGGCCGCCTCGCGGGCCCGGGCCGCGTCGATGGACTTCTCCAGGATGCGCTTGGCGATCTGGGGATTCTCCTCCAGGAACTGGGCCAGCTTGTCGTTCAGGAGGGTCTCCACGTACCCCTTGACCTCCGAGTTGCCCAGCTTGGTCTTGGTCTGCCCCTCGAACTGCGGCTGGGGGATCTTGACCGAGATGACGCAGGTCAGCCCCTCGCGCAGGTCGTCGCCCGAGATGGTCACCTTGGCGTTCTTGAGCAGGTTGTTGGCCGCGGCGTAGCTGTTCATGGTACGGGTCAGGGCCGCCTTGAAGCCCGCCAGGTGGGTGCCCCCCTCGTGGGTGTTGATGTTGTTGGCGAAGGTGAAAATCTTTTCGTCGTAGGAGTCGTTGTACTGCATGGAGACCTCGGTCTCCACCCCGCCCTTTTCACCCTTGATGTAGATCGGCCGGGGGTGCAGCGGGGTCTTGTTGCGGTTCAGGTATTCCACGAAGGAGTTGATACCCCCCTCGTAGTAGAACTCGTGGGACTTGTTTTCCACCCGCTCGTCGGTGATCTTGATCCTGACCCCGGCATTGAGGAAGGCCAGCTCGCGCAGGCGCTGGGAGAGCACGTCGAAAGAGAACTCGGTGGTTTCGAAGATCTCCTCGTCCGGCATGAAGGTGACCTTGGTGCCCCGTTTCTTGGTTTCGCCGGTTACCGCCAGCGGCGCCTGGGGGTCGCCCCGGCGGTAGGACTGGCGCCAGACCTTGCCGTCCCGGCGGATCTCCAGTTCCAGCCACCTGGAGAGGGCGTTGACGACGGAGACCCCGACGCCGTGCAGGCCGCCGGAGACCTTGTAGGAGTCGTTGTCGAACTTGCCGCCGGCGTGCAGCACGGTAAGGACGACCTCCGCCGCCGACCTGCCTTCGGTGGGATGCATATCGGTAGGTATGCCGCGGCCGTTATCCACCACCGTCACCGAACCATCGGTGTTGATGGTTACGCTGACATTGTCGCAGTGGCCGGCCAGGGCTTCGTCGATGGAGTTGTCCACGATCTCGTACACCAGGTGGTGCAGGCCGGCGCTGGAGGTGGAGCCGATGTACATGGCCGGGCGCTTGCGTACCGCGGCCAGGCCTTCCAGAACCTTGATGTTCTCCGCTCCATACTCTTCCACATCTTGCGTCATGTTGTCCGATTGTTCACTCATGCGGTTCATTTCCCTCAAACGTCAGATTGCCGTCTTCCACACGGAAAACGGCGCAGTGTACAGCAGCGCCCAACAGGGCCGGCGATCGTTCCGTGGTGGTGATAAATACCTGGATCTCCCGGGTGCAGAGAAAATCCATCAGATTCCTGTTCCGGCGGGCGTCCAGTTCGGAACTCATATCGTCCAGGAGCAGGAGCGGCGGTTCCCGGAAGATGGCCTGAAGGTTATCGACCTCGGCCATTTTCAGCGCCAGGACAAAGCTCTTCTGTTGTCCCTGGGACCCGAAACTCTTCAGCGGCCGGCCATCCAGGCAGAGCGACAGGTCGTCCCGATGAGGCCCGGCCGTTGTGGTGCCGTACCGTTCGTCGCTCCGGGCATGGCGGGCAAACAGCTCCAGCAGTTGTCCGCGAATGGCCTCCCGGCCCTTTGCCGGCACTCCTTCGGGATGGTAGGCGATGCCGGCCGTCTCCCCATCCCCTGAAATCGTTGCATAATGCCGCTCAAGCATGCCGTTGAGCTGCGCCACGTAGCGCTGCCGCCGTTCGATAACCTCCGCACCCGCTTCGGCCAGCTGCTCGGTCCAGGTATCCAGACCGGTCCTGTCGGAGCTTTTCAGGAGGTGGTTGCGTTGCTTGAGAATCCGGTGATAGCCGTGCCAACTGTGCAGGTAGCCGATGTCCCCCATGTAGACGGCCCGGTCCAGGTAGCGCCGCCGCGCATCGGGCCCCAGCCTGACCATGCCGGTATCGTCGGGGGAAAACACCACCGCGTTCAGTCTGCCGTGCAGGTCTGAGGCCCGCTGAACGCCCTTGCCGTCAACCTCGACCCGGCGTCCGGCAGCCTCCAGGGTCAGCTTGATCCGGTTCAGCGTACCGCCAGAGAGGACCTCGCCCTGAATCTGGGCCATGGGCTGGTCATGGCCGATGAGTTCGGGAAGGCGGGCATTCCGGAAGGAGCGGGGACTCCCCAGCAGGTAGACCGCTTCCAACAGGTTGGTCTTCCCCTGCCCGTTGAGGCCGTACAACAGGTTAAAACCTTCTCCGGGCTGTATGCGAACTGTCCCGATATTCCGGAAACCGGTGACAGCAAGGTGTTTAAGCCGCATCCGTTCCTGTCGCTAGTGTGCTGTGCGGTTAGTCGCGGGAAGTAATTCCGAGCTATTTTGGCCGGTGCCAAGGCGCGGCGACGCGGGTGTAGCAAGGACTACATCAAGGAGTCGCAACGACGGCAGCGGACAAAAGAGCCGGAAGTACGAGTGCGAACTAACCGTACAGTACACTAGAGCCTCATCGGCATGATAACCGCCAAAAAGCTGTCCGAATTCTCCGGCACGATGATGGAGGGGGAGAGTTCATCCCTGAACTTCATCTCCACGCTGTCGGTTTCGGCCACGGCCAGCACATCCAGGAGGTAACGGGCATTGAACCTGACGGAGATCGGTTCGCCGGCATAGGTTACGTCGAGATCCTCCATGGCGTCGCCCAACTCGGGATTGCTCGAGGAGATCTTTATTCCGTCCGAAGTTATTTCCAGCATGATCCCTTTGAACTTTTCGCTGGAGAGTATGGCCATCCTGCGGACGGAATGGGTGAAATTCTCCCTGCTGACCGTGACGATGCGATCATTGGCCGTGGGGATGACCCGATTGTAATCCGGAAACTCGCCGTCCACCAGGCGCATGACCATGTAGGAATCGCCCCGCTTGATCACCGCGCTGTTATCCATGAAGCCGAAGAGGAAGGTGCCGCTGTCTTCTTCGGTGATCTTTTTCATCTCGTACACGCCCTTTTTCGGGAGGATGACCCCCTTCAAAAGCTCAGGTCCTGCCGTTCCCTTCAGCGGCCCGGTGGCAATGGACAGCCGGTGGCCGTCGGTGGCGACCATTTTGAGGGAGTTTTCGCCGTTGCCGTTGACCTCGACCTTGGCGAATATGCCGTTCAGGTTGTATTTGGTCTCGTCGGTGCAGATGGCATAGGAGGTCTTCTCGATCATCCCCTTCAGCAGGGCACTTTCTATCTCAAAGAGGCTTTCCTGCTTGATGTCCGGGAAATAGGGAAATTCGTCGGGAGAAAGCCCGACGATGTTGAATTGCACCTTGCCGCACTTGATCTCCACCCAGTCGTTGTCCTTTGTGGAGAAGACGATGGCCTGGTTGGGAAGCTCCTTGACGATCTCGTACAGCTTCTTGGCCCCGACCGTAATCTTGCCGGGCGATGCCACTTCGGCGGGATAGGTGCTCTTCATCCCCACCTCCAGGTCGGTGGCCGTGACATGCAGTGCGGAATCGGTCGCTTCCAGAAGCACGTTCGACAGAATCGGCATGGAAGTCCGTTTTTCCACGATACCCTGAATCTTCTGCAGCGACTTGAGGAACAGTTCCTTATCGATTGTAAATTCCATCTGTCACTCCTTACAGGAAAAGGTTTTATGTAAATAAATATTTAAACCTTTGTTGTTGTGATTGGTCCTGTTGATAAGCGTAAAATTGCATAACATTCAAATATTGCGGATAATTTCGGCATACAACCTTGTTGATAATTATTGGCCGCGCGGGCCGGTTATCAACAAGGCCATTGTTATGCACAGCTATCCACACGCGGTCAACAGGGTTGTACTCACTTCAGGATACCCTGCCGGATATCGTCCACCAGTTTGAAAAATTTCTGATCGTCGTGCAACGCTTTCTCTACCTTCTTGGTGGCGTAGATCACTGTTGAATGATCCTTGCCGCCAAACTTCGAACCTATATCGGGATAGGAGGCCTTCGTCATGTCCCGGCAGAGCCAGATGGCTATCTGGCGGGCCTGGACAAGATTTTTTTGCCGTTTTTCCGATTTCATGTCGGAGATTTTGATGCCGAAATGCTCAGCCACCGCTTTCTGGATCAACTCGATGGTGATCTCTTTGCGCCGGTCTCCAAGGATATCCTTCAGGCTTTCCTTGGCCATATCAAGGGTTATGGGGATATTTTGCAGACTGCTGTAGGCCCCGAGCCGGATCAGCATCCCTTCCAGTTCCCGTATGTTCCGCGTGTCGCTGTCGGCGAGGAAATAGGTGACATCATCGGGAAGCCTGATCCTGGTCACTTCCGACTTTTTCTTGAGAATGGCGATCTTGGTCTCAAGGTCGGGCGGCTGGATATCGGCTATCAAGCCCCATTCGAAGCGGGAACGGAGACGCTCCTCCAAATCCGATATCTCCCGGGGAAATTTGTCGGAGGTGATGACGATCTGTTTATGGGCCTCATGGAGTGCGTTGAAGGTGTGGAAAAACTCCTCCTGGGTCCCCGTTTTGCCGGATATGAACTGGATATCGTCGATGAGGAGCACATCGACATTCCTGAACCGGCTTCTGAACAGGTCCATTTTCTTGAGGCGCAGATGGTTCACCATCTCGTACATGAACTTCTCCGCGGAACAGTAACAGACGTCCAGAGCGGGAGCAGCGCAGCGGATGGTGTGCCCGATCGCGTTCAGCAGGTGGCTTTTGCCGAGGCCGACGCCGCCGTAGATGAAGAGCGGGTTGTAGGTATCGGCAGGGTTGTTGGCCACCGCCATGGCGGCTGCATGGGCAAAGTGGTTGCCGGTGCCGCTGACGAACAGGTCGAAGGTGTACTTGGGATTCAAGGGGGTAAAGGTGGAGTCGAGCTGGGCGCTTTTGGTCTGTTCAGCCTCTTCCTGATGCCCTTTGATGATGAGATCTTCCGGCAAGACGGTTTCGGATGCGCTGTTCTGGTCCCTGACGATAAAGGAGAGGGACAGGTTATGCCCCGAGGTGACCGATAAGGCGCCAAGGATGACCTTCTGATAGTTCTCCTCCAGCCAATCCTTGAAAAAGGAGGTCGGAACGGAGAGATAGACGGTCGCACCCTCGCTATGGCTGTAATTTACCGGCTTGATCCAGGTTGCAAAATCTCGCTCGGAAAGAACTTTTTCCAGGTTTTCGGCGGCTTGTTGCCAGGCTTCGTGCATTTTCACATTACATTCTCATTATCAGGGGGAGTGGAGGCAGTGGGGGTTATCCACAATGGTTAGATATGACTAATTGCCAATGGTATGAACCGCTTTTGCGCTGCAGACCCTCATGGGATATCAACAGTTATCAACACGATTTTCAACACCTGTTGATAACTTTAATCGGAATTAAATCAATAATTTGACAATAGTTTACAAAATTTTCAGAGCTTTTTTAGGTTGAGGCAGATTAACAGAGGCCGGGCCATTTTTCAAGGCAAATCACTTACCGGTGAGGATTCCCGGCTCTTAATAATTATCTTGACAATTTCAAGGTGATATGTTTAATAACCCATTTCCTGATAAATTTTTAGAGGAGCGATGAATATGAAAAGAACATTTCAGCCCAGCAACACCTCGCGCAAGCGCACCCACGGCTTTTTGGTACGCATGGCAACCAAGAACGGACGTCTCGTTATCAAGCGCAGACGGGCCAAGGGCCGCAAAAGACTGTCCGTCGGCATTGCAACCAAGTAATCGATTTGTGGGAGAGCGGGGCGCTGCAGCGTTTCCCAAGTCGGTACGCCTGCGGAAACGCTTCGAATTCCTCAGGCTCCTGAACTCTCCCCACAAGTTCGCTACCAGGGGTTTCCTTGTCGTATGGCTGGACAACGGCGGAACCCAGGCACGCCTGGGGGCCACGGTCAGTAAAAAGGTCGGTTGCGCCGTGATCCGCAACCGGGTCAAGCGCTATATCAGAGAGACATTCAGGCAGATGCAGCTTCCCTTGCCGGGGGTTGACATCAACGTAGTGGCGAGGCGCGACGCTGCGGCACTGGATTTCGGCGCCGTTCAGCGAGAACTTGAAAAGGCCTTCAGGCATATCGGCACATCCCCATGCTCAAGCGCATTGCGCTCATCGTAATCAGGTTGTACCAGAAGCTGCTGTCGCCGCTTCTTCCGCAGACCTGCCGGTTTTATCCCTCCTGTTCCGAGTATTCCCGCGAATCAATTGTACGGCATGGCGTTGTCAGGGGGACCTGGCTCACCATCGTCAGGCTCTGCAAATGCCACCCCTTTCATCCGGGTGGATTTGATCCGGTACCTTAACTAAAAGAGCACAACTGGAGCTTTTATGGAAAAGCGCGCATTTCTGGCAATCATTCTTTCGATAGCGGTTTTCTACGTTTTTTCCATGGTCTTTGGCCCGGAAAAGAAACCGCTTCCGCAAAAAGCCGCCCAAGAAGCGACCGCCATCACCCAGGCGACGACCGCTGCCCCTGGGCCGGCTGCGCAGCCGGCGGCCGCGGCCAATGGCGTTGCCCCCCAGACGAGCCAGGCCGGCGCACGGGACGTCACCGTGGATACGGGCCTGTACACGGCGGTATTCTCTTCCCGCGGGGGGAGCCTCAAAAGCCTGACCCTGAAGAAGTACCGGGAGCAGAACACACCCACGGCGAGCCCGGTCGTGCTCGGGATCCACGCCGACCCCTCGCTTCTCAGCTTTTCGACCAGGGCGGCCGGGATCAATCTTCCGGAGGGAACCATATACCAGCCCGACGCCGACAAGATTGCGCTGGCCGCCGGAGAGAACCGGCAGTTGACGTTTAATTACCTATCGGGTCAGGGCTTTACCGTGCGCAAGGTCTACACCTTCACCGACGGCTCCTACGGCATCAAGCTGGATACCCAGGTGTTCAACAACTCCGCGGCTCCGCTGGTCGGAGCGATTCAGCAGGTGATGACCTACCCGGCCGAGCACAAGGTCAAGGACAGCCGCCTCGACGTGTCCGGGTCGTACATCTACACCGGCGACGGCCTCAAGTCCGACAAGGCCAAGGACGTTGCCGCCGCATCGAAGAAATACGACCGGAACATCCTCTGGTCGGGCTTTGCCGACAAATACTTCCTGAGCGCCATTCTGGCCGAGAAGGGGAGCATCGCCTCCGTCGAATTGAAGAAGAACGCCGCCGGATTCCTGGAGGCGATCGTCTCCGCCCCCCAGTTCACCGTCAGCCCGGGACAAGCGGCCACGGTGACGCAGCGCCTGTTCGTCGGCCCCAAGGATATCGACATTCTCAAGGCCCAGGGCGATTCCCTGGAACAGTCCCTCGATCTGGGCTGGTTCGCGGCCATCGCCAAACCGCTGCTCTATACCCTCAAGTTCTTTTACCGCTACGTGGGCAACTACGGCATCGCCATCATCATCATCACCGTCATCCTCAAGGGGATCTTCTTCCCGCTGACCCACAAGAGCTACAAGTCCATGAAGGGGATGCAGAAGATCCAGCCGGAGATGAACAAGATCCGCGAGAAATACAAGAACGACCGGGACGCCATGAACAAGGCGGTCATGGAGCTGTACCGCGAGCACAAGGTCAACCCGCTGGGGGGCTGCCTGCCCATGGTCGTCCAGATCCCGGTGTTCTTCGCCCTCTACAAGGCGCTCATGTTTTCCATCGAGCTGCGCCATGCGCCGTTCTTCTTCTGGATCACCGACCTGTCCGACAAGGACCCCTATTATGTCACCCCGATCATTATGGGGGTCACCATGTTCGTGCAGCAGAAGATGACCCCCTCCCAGATGGACCCGGTCCAGCAGAAGATGATGCTGGCCCTGCCGGTGGTGTTCACCTTCATGTTCCTGAGCTTCCCCTCCGGTCTGGTCCTGTACTGGCTGGTGAACAATATCCTGACCATCGGCCAGCAGATGTACATCAACAAACTGGTCAAGGATTGACGGACGCCGGCCGTTGCGGCACAATCAAGGGCGCCCCTGCACTGCAAGGGCGCTTTTTGCTTTAGAGGTTGAAAAGCTTAGGTTAGGTTGTTCAAAAATAGTCAGATCGTCGCACCCGCAGAAGGCCCTGAGGAGGCGTAGCAGCGCTACGCCGCACGAGAGGGCTTTCGAGGATGGCGGCGAGATGGCTGTTTTTCAACAACCCCTTAGGGACACAGTCTAATGGACTACATCGCCGACCTGCATATCCACTCGCCCTTTTCCCGCGCCACCAGCCCGGAGAGCAACCTGGCCGGCCTGGCCGGTTGGGCGCGGGTCAAGGGAATCCAGGTGATCGGCACCGGCGACTTCACCCATCCCGGCTGGTTCCGCCGCCTCAAGGAGGAACTGGAGCCGGCCGAACCGGGGCTGTTCCGCCTGAAGAACGAGGCCGCCATCGCTTCGCCGCTGCCGGGGGTGGCTCCGTCCGCCGGACCGGTGCGGTTCCTCCTCTCGGCCGAGATCAGCAGCATCTACAAGCGCCACGGCGTGGTGCGCAAGGTCCACAACCTGCTCTACGTGCCGGACTTCGCCTCTGCCGAACGCCTGAACGCCAAGCTGGCCGGCATCGGCAACATCGAGTCCGACGGGCGCCCCATCCTGGGGCTGGACAGCCGCAACCTGCTGGAGATCCTGCTGGAGCAGGCGCCCGACGGGTTCCTGGTGCCGGCCCACATCTGGACGCCCTGGTTCTCCCTGTTCGGTTCGAAATCCGGCTTCGACGCCATCGAGGAGTGTTTCGACGACCTGACGCCCCACGTTTTCGCCCTGGAAACCGGGCTCTCCTCCGATCCGGACATGAACCGGCTCATCTCCGGCCTGGACCGTTTCGCCCTGATCTCCAACTCGGACTGCCACTCCCCCTCCAAGCTGGGGCGGGAGGCCAACCTCCTCTCCACCGGCCTGGATTTTTTCGCCCTGCGGGACGCCCTCAGGGGGAACCGGCGGGAGACCTTCCGCGGTACGGTGGAGTTCTTCCCCGAGGAGGGTAAGTACCATGCCGACGGCCACCGGGCCTGCCATGTCTGCCTGGACCCGGTGGAGAGCCGCAGGCTCGGATTGCGCTGCCCGGTCTGCGGCAGGCCCCTGACCATTGGCGTCTATCACCGGGTGATGGAGCTGGCCGACCGGGAGAAGCCGCTCTACCGGGACGATTCGCCCGAGGTGTTCAGCCTCATCCCGCTGCCCGAGGTGCTGGGGGAGATCGTCGGGGCCGGACCGGCCTCCAAGGGGGTCATGGAACGGTACGGCCGCGTCATCGGGCGCTTCGGGTCGGAATTCAACCTGCTGTTGCACGCCCCCCTGGACGAGATCCGCGCGGCGTCGCCGATTCTGGGGGAGGCCGTGGGGCGCATGAGGGCCGGCCGGGTCATCCGCAGGCCCGGTTTCGACGGCGAGTACGGCGTAATCAGGGTTTTTGAGGAGGGTGAGGCGGAGCGGCTGGCCGGCCAGGGAAGCCTGTTCGGTGACGGCCCGGCGCCGCGCCGCCGGAAGAAGAAGGCCATAGCCGTGGCGCTGCCGCCACTGGCGGCGGGCGGGATGCCCGTTGACGACCTCCCGGCGGAAGCGCCCGGTCCAAACCCGGAGCAGGAGGCGGCCATCAACGCCACGAGCCGCCACGTCCTGGTCACGGCCGGGCCGGGAACCGGCAAGACCTCCACTTTGATAATGCGTATCGCGGCCCTGCTGGAGGCGGGGAACGACCCGGCCCGCATGGCGGCCATCACCTTTACCGCCAGGGCGGCCGACGAGGTGCGCGAGCGCTTGGCGAAGGCGGTCGGGGCGGCCGGCGAGGGGATATTCGTGGGCACCTTCCACCGGTTCTGCCTCGACCGGCTCCGCCACGAAGCGCCCGGCCTGGCAGTGGTCGGCCCGGAGGACCGGGAGCGGCTGTTCAGGCGCCTTTTTCCGGAGCTCGGCACGGCGGAACGCACACAACTCGGCGCAGAGCTGGCCGATCATCTTGCCCAACCGGTCGGTGAGCCCTCCGGGCCTGTCCGGCGCTACCTGGAGGAACTGGACCGTCTCGACGCTCTGGACCTGGATGCCGTCATTCCGGCGTTTGTCCGGCGGCTGGGCCGGGAGCCCGGGCTGCGCGGCCGGGTGTGCGGCAGCATCGACCACCTTTTCGTGGACGAGTTCCAGGATCTGAACGCGAGCCAGTTCGAGCTGGTCGCCCTCCTGGCCGACCGGGCCCGAGTCTTTGCCATCGGCGACCCGGACCAGGCCATCTACGGCTTCCGGGGGAGCGACCTGGAGTTCTTTTTCCGCTTTGGTGCGATGCCCGGCGTCGAGCGGTTATCCCTGACCCGCAACTACCGTTGTCCCGCCCCGATCATCGCCGCGGCAACCGCGGTCATCGCCCACAACAGCCGGCGCAGCGAACTGCCGCTGGTGGCCGCTTCCGGGCGGCGGGGCGGTATCGAGCAGCACACCGCGCCATCCGGGGCGGCCGAGGCCGAATTCATCGTGCGCCGCATCGAGGAATTGATGGGCGGCATCGAGCACTTTTCCATAAATTCCGGGCGGGGGGGCGATGGCGGAGCGGGAAGGGGCCTGAGCTTCGGCGATATCGCCGTGCTCTTCCGTCTCGGCCGGCAGGCCGGGGAGCTCTCCGCCGCCCTGGAGCGGCGCGGCATACCGTTCCAGCAGGTGGGGATCACGCCCTTTTACCTTGCTGCGGAGGTACGGTCGGCCTATTATTGGGTGCAGGCTGCCGCCGGGTCGGATACCATGGCCGATTGGCTTCAGCTCGCAGGTGCCCTTCCGGGGATCGGGCCGGCCGCCATCGGGCGCCTGGAGGCGGAACTCCCCCTGACGGGAGATTTTTTCGCCGCCCTTGCCCCCCTCGAACTGCCCCGGACGGTGCGCGGTGCTCTCGTTGACCTGGAACAGGCTCTGGAGCGATTTCGGGCCGCGGTTGCCCGTAGCGGCCTGGCGACGGCGCTGCTCGACGTGCTGCCGCGCCTGGTCCCGGACCCGGCCCATGCCGCCGCCGGGAGATTTCTGGATCTGGCCGGCAGCTTCGGTGGCGATCTGAAAGGGTTCGGCAGCCACCTGAGCCGCTACGCCGAAGCCACGGTCTACGACGAGCGGGCCGAGGCCGTCGCCCTCATGACCCTGCATGCCGCCAAGGGACTGGAGTTCCCGGTGGTGTTCCTGGCGGGCACTGAGGAGGGGCTGCTCCCCTGTTCCCTCTGGCGCGACGTGGATACGGAGGAGGAACGTCGGCTGTTCTACGTCGGCCTTACCCGCGCCAAGGAGCGGCTGCTTCTGACCTCTTCCGCCAACCGGCCGTGGGTCGGCCCCTTTCCCCGGCAGCGGTCCCGGTTTGTTGCCGAGATTCCGGAGTCGCTTTTGACGGATGCGGCAGCCGGTCCGGCCGGGAGAACGAAGGCTACGAAGGACCCGGGACAGCTGGACCTGTTTTGATGTCTCGAGCGCACCAAGGATTCGGCCATGTATATTGAGGATACCATCGCAGCCATCAGTACCCCCCAGGGCGAGGGGGGCATCGGCATTGTGCGCATCAGCGGCAGCCGGGCCGAGGCCATCGGCCTGCGGCTCTTCCGTTTCCGCAGGGGCGACGCTTTTGTCGGCCATTTTCTGCACTACGGCGCGGTGGTGACGGGGGACGACGGCGCGGTGCTGGACGAGGCCATGGCGGTCCTGATGCGGGCGCCCCATTCCTACACCCGTGAGGATGTTCTGGAACTGCACTGTCATGGCGGGGCGCTCGTGGTCGAGCGTGTCCTGGCCTCGGTCCTGGAGTGCGGCGCCCGCCTGGCGGAACCGGGTGAGTTCACCCGCCGTGCCTTCGTCAACGGCAGGATCGACCTGGTACAGGCCGAGGCGGTCATGGATGTGATCGCAGCCAAGACCGAGGCGTCCCTGGCCCTTGCCCAGCGCCAGCGTGCCGGCGCGCTCTCCGCCAGGATTGATGCCGTCCGCCGGGCGCTGACGCGGAGCCTGGCCTTTGTCGAGGCCTCCATCGACTTCCCCGAGGACGACATCGGGGAGACCGACACCGCGGCCCTGCGGTCGGATGTCACCGATGCCCGGGAGGAGATCGGCAGGCTGCTGGCTGGTTTCGACGAAGGACGCATCCTCAGGGATGGGATTTCCGTGCTGATCGTCGGCAAGCCCAATGCGGGCAAGTCCAGCCTGCTCAATTGCCTGCTCAGGGAAAACCGGGCCATCGTCACCCATATCCCCGGCACGACGCGCGATATCATCGAGGAGACCGTCAACCTGGGCGGCTTGGCGGTTCGCCTGCTGGACACGGCCGGTATCCGCCACACGGACGATGCGGTAGAGCGGGAAGGGATCAGCCGCGCCCTGGACAAGATACCCCAGGCCGATCTGGTGCTGTTCGTTCTCGATTCGGCACGGCCATTCACGGATGAGGATCGGCTGATCCTGGATGCGGTGAAGGGGAAGGCGACCATCGCGGTGCTGAACAAGAGTGATCTTCCGCCGGCCCTGGAACTTCCTCCCGAGGTGGCGGGTCTGCCCCGCGTCGCGCTGTCGGCCGGCACCGGAGCGGGCATCGACGGCCTCCGTGAGTCAATCCGCACGACTTTTCTTCATGGGGCTGCCCTGGACAGCCGGGAATTCGTAGCCATCTCCCGAGCCCGTCATCGCGATGCCCTGGTCTCGGCCCATTCGGCCCTCCGGCAGTTCCTTGCCGGCCTGACCGAGGGGCGGGAGCTGGAGACCCTGGCCATCGACCTGCGCGACGCCCTGGCCGCCGTGGGGCAGGTCACCGGAGAGACCACGACGGACGATGTGTTGGACATCATCTTTTCGTCTTTCTGTATTGGGAAATGATACCCCATGTTTCACGTGAAACATGAGGAGGATATCGATGCACTGCTATGAAACAATCTATGACGTGATTGTGGTCGGGGCGGGTCATGCCGGTTGCGAGGCGGCCCTGGCCGCTGCCCGCATGGGCTGTTCCACTCTCCTGCTGACTATCAATCTGGACGCTGTCGCGCTCATGTCCTGCAACCCCGCCATCGGCGGCCTGGCCAAGGGACACCTGGTCAGGGAGATCGATGCCCTGGGCGGGGAGATGGCCAGGAATATCGACGCCACCGGCATCCAGTTCCGCATCCTCAACACCCGCAAGGGGCCTGCGGTGCGGGCTTCCCGCGCCCAGGCGGACAAGCAGCTCTACCGCCTGCGCATGAAGCGGGTGCTGGAGCAGCAGGACAATCTGTACCTCAAGCAGGGTGAGGTGACGGGGCTCTACCTGGAAGGGGAGGAGCTGCGGGGGGTGGACACCCGCTCCGGCATCCGCTTTCTCGGCACAGCGGTGGTTGTGACCACCGGTACCTTCATGCGCGGGCTGATCCACATCGGCCTGACCAACTATCCGGGCGGCAGGGCGGGGGACCTCCCGTCCGTAGGGCTCTCCGACCAGTTGCGGCAACTCGGATTCCAGGTCGGCAGGCTGAAGACCGGCACCCCGGCGCGCCTCGATGGCCGGACCATCGACTTCTCCCGGCTGGAGGCGCAGTACGGCGACGACCCTCCAGCGCCGTTCTCCTTCTCCACCGAGCGCATCACCATGCCCCAGGTGCCGTGCCATATCGCCTATACCAACCCGCGTTCCCATGAGATCATCCGTTCCGGACTGGACCGTTCGCCGCTCTATGCCGGGGTTATCGAGGGCATCGGGCCGCGCTACTGCCCCTCCATCGAGGACAAGGTGGTGCGCTTCCCCGACAAGGACCGCCACCAGACCTTCATCGAGCCGGAAGGGTTGGAGACGGTAGAGGTCTATCCCAGCGGCATGTCCACCTCCCTGCCCATTGATGTCCAGATACCGTTCTACCGCTCCATCGAGGGATTGGAGCGGGTGGAAATCATGCGGCCGGCCTATGCCATAGAATACGATTACGTGGACCCGATCCAGCTGCGCGCCTCCCTGGAGACCAAGCTCGTCCGCAATCTCTACCACGCCGGGCAGATCAACGGCACCTCGGGCTATGAGGAGGCGGCCGCCCAGGGGCTGATGGCCGGTATCAATGCCGCCCTCCGGGTCCTGGGCAGGGACCCTCTCGTGCTGGACCGCAGCGAGGCGTATATCGGGGTGATGATCGACGACCTGGTTACCCTGGGCACCAGGGAGCCCTATCGCATGTTCACCTCCCGTGCCGAGTACCGCTTGCTGCTGCGCGAGGACAATGCGGATATGCGTTTGCGCGAGAAGGGACATGCCGTCGGCTTGGTGCAGGAGGAGGTGTACGGAAGCTTCCTGAGGAAACGGGAGATGATTGCCGCCGAATACGAACGGATCTGCTCCGGGCGGCTGGCCATGGATGAACGCCAGCAGGAGGTTCTTTCCCGGCACGGCCTGGCCGATGTCCAGAAGGGCACCACCCTGGAACATCTGCTCAGGCGCCCCGAGATCACCTATGGCGAACTGGCGGAATTCGACGACGTTTCACGTGAAACACCATCCGAGGTGCGCGAGCAGGTGGAGATCCAGGTGAAGTACCAGGGCTATATCGAACGGCAGCTTGACCAGGTGGAGCGGGCGCGCAAGCTGGAAGGCACCCGGTTGCCCGAAGGGCTGGATTATGCTTCCATCAATGGACTCACGACCGAGGTGCGGGAAAAACTGGCCAAAAACCGGCCCGACACCTTGGGGCAGGCCTCGCGCATTCCCGGCGTGACGCCGGCTGCCATCTCGGTACTGTCCATTGCGCTGAAAGCGAAAAATCGGGAACCCGAATCCGCGACGCGGGAATGCCCCGGTGTCCGGACAAACGGGGGCATGGAGGCGTCACGGATTCAGGGGAAAAACAACGGGCCGGGAGCCGGTTCGGAGGGACAGTGATTCGCCAGGCACTTGAACAGGGCGTGCGGGAGATGGGGCTGGAGATCACGGAGGAGCACCTCCGGGCTTTCGAACTCTTTGCCGATCAACTCAAAAAGTGGAATCGCACGATCAACCTCACCGCCATCCTCACCGACGAAGAGATTGCGGTGAAACACATCATCGATGCCCTGATGTTTGCCGGGTGCGTCCGCGATGGCGAGCGGGTGCTGGATATCGGTTCCGGGGCAGGGGTGCCGGCCATACCCCTGAAGATCGTCAAACCCGCGGTTCCGGTTACCTCGGTGGATGCGGTCGGGAAAAAAATCCTCTTCCAGCGGCATGTGGCCCGCCTCCTGAAATTCGACGGCTTCGAGGCCATTCACGCCCGGGTAGAGGAATTGTGCGGCAGCCACGCCCACGGCTTCGACCTGATAACCTCGCGCGCCTTTTCGCGACTGGAGCAGTTCGTCGGCCTGGCCGCACCGCTCTTGTCCGGGATCGGGCGGCTGATCGCCATGAAGGGGCCGGGTGCCGCCGATGAAATCCGGGCGGATGAAGAACGTCTCGACGCCCTGGGGTTTGAAATCGTGTCGGTCACCCCATACCGACTACCCTTCAACAAGGGCGAACGCAACCTGATAGGCATTGTACCGCGCAAATCCGCTTGAGATGGGCCTTCACGGGGTGAAATTTCAAAAACGCCCTCTGACGCCTTTTTGAGACAAGCCCCTGGCGGGGGTGTGTCCTTTGGACCCGGCAGCTTTGTGGGGCAAATTTGGGCGTTTTGCTTCGGAGGTCGTCTGAAACGGGCGTCTTGACATAGAATGAAGTTGCAGATGGGTGGATTCTGCACTAAAGTGACGTAGGAACACGGTACGTATGGTTGGCTGATACGTTGCGGTGTACGAACCCAACCAGGGGCTCAGAGAAACATGGATATTCGCATCTATTACGAAGATACCGACGCAGCCGGCGTGGTCTACCATGCCAGCTACCTCAAATTTTTTGAACGGGCCAGAACGGAATACTTCCGGGAGCGGGGTTTCGGGGTGGCGGAACTCGCCGACGCCGGGTTCGTCTTCCCTGTGGTCCGGATGGAGATTGATTTCAAGGTGTCCGCCCTGCACGATGAACTGCTCTCGATCATTACCCGCCCGGAACGGATCGGAGGGGCCTCCTTCACGGTCAGGCAACAGGCGGTGCGGCAATCGGACGGCCAGTTGCTGGTGGAAGCGGTGGTCAGCCTTGCCTGCATCGGCCCGCAACGCAAGGCGCGACGGCTTCCACAGGAGATCCGGCGCGTGCTGGAGGAAGGGGCGGTACCGGAGGCATGACAACGAGACAAACCATGGATACCGCCGCCGGACAGCGCATCGAGCGCGGAGAGGCGCTGGAGTTGCTGAAAGCCGCAGAACTGCTGGAGCTGGGGGCTCGTGCCGACAGAATACGTCGCAAGCTCCACCCGGAAGGGATGGTGTCGTTCGTCGTTGACCGCAACGTCAATTACACCAACATCTGCGAATCGAAATGCGCTTTTTGCGCCTTCTACCGCGACGCCGAGGCCGGGGACGCCTATGTGCTCACCCAGGAGGCCATCTTCGCCAAGATCGACGAACTGGTGAGGCTGGGCGGTACGCAGCTCCTCATGCAGGGGGGACTCAACCCCGACCTGAAGATCGATTTTTTCGAGGGGCTGTTCCGCGAGATCAAGGCGCGTTTTCCTTCGGTGCAGAACCATTCCCTCTCGCCGGCCGAGGTGGTGTGCATCGCGAACAATTCGGGACTGACGCTGGATGAAACCTTGGAACGGCTGCATCGGGCCGGGCTGGATTCGATCCCCGGCGGCGGGGCCGAGATCCTGGTGGACGCGGTCCGCGGCAGCATCTCTCCCAACAAGATCGGCTGGCGCCAGTGGGCGGAGGTGATGTCCAGGGCCGCCCGGCTCGGCATGCCGACCACGGCCACCATGATGTTCGGCAGCCGGGAGAAGCCGGAGGATATCGTCGAGCACCTGTTCCGGGTCCGGGAGATTCAGGACGGCGGCGGCTCGTTCACCGCCTTCATCCCCTGGACCTACCAGCCGGGGAATACGGAGCTGGGGGGCGACACCGCCACCGGCGTCGAATACCTGAAAGTCCTGGCCCTGGCCCGCATCGTGCTGGACAATATCCCCAACATCCAGGCCAGTTGGGTCACCCAAGGGGCCAAGATGGCGCAGGTTGCCCTCTTTTTCGGGGCCAACGACCTGGGGGGCACCATGCTAGAGGAGAACGTGGTTGCTGCCGCCGGCTGCAGCTTCCGCATGTCGCGGGAAGAGATGATCGACCTTATCCGCGGGGCCGGCTTTCGCGCCGCCCAGCGCACCACCACTTACCACATCCTGAAGGAGTTCCCGACTTGACACATGAACCACGTGCAAAACTACTGCGGGGCCGATCTGCCGTGTTGCCGCTCGCCCGGAAACTCAACGTACTAAACGGTACGCCTCGTTCCCTCCCTCGCTTGCGCCTTGCATACCGGCCTCCTCACGACGTTTTGCAAGAGGTTCACCTATGACCCGGCAGGCCGGAACGTGCGAGATCGTCACCGCCGCACCACGCCTGAAAGAACTGGCAGCCCATCTCTGCCGGCACCACGAATTGGCCGTGGACCTGGAGATGGATTCGCTTCACCACTATCGGGAAAAGGTTTGCCTGATCCAGATATCGACCCGCAGCGAAAGCTGGCTGATCGACCCGCTGGCGCTGGATGACCTCTCCCCCCTGGCCGCGCCGCTGGGCGACCCGGCCATCCTGATCGTGATGCACGGCGCGGATTACGACATCCGCTCCCTGCACCGGGATTTCGGCATTGAAGTGTCCAACCTGTTCGACACCATGATCGCGGCCCGCTTTCTGGGCATCGGCGAATTCGGCCTTGCCGCGCTGCTCAGGGCCCGGTTCGGCATCGAACTGGACAAGAAGTACCAGAAGGCCGACTGGAGCAAGCGCCCGCTCAGCCCGGAGATGTGCGCCTATGCCTCGGCCGATACGTCCGATCTGCTGCCGCTGTATGACCAGTTGCACGGCGAACTGGCCGGCAAAGGCCGCCTTGCCTGGCAGGAGGAGGAATGTACCCTGGTCTGCCGGGCGCGGGTCAGCGAAAAGGAGGGGCCGCTGTTCCTCTCCTGCAAGGGGGCGGGAAAGCTCAAAGGGCGCAGCCTGGCGGCACTGGAGGAGCTCTTGCGCTACCGGGACCACCAGGCCCGGACCCTGGATCGTCCGCCCTTCAAGGTCATGGCGGCCGAGACGCTCCTGGAGGCGGCGGAGAAGAAGCCCGGCTCCCTGAGCGAGCTGTCCGGCATCAAGGGTATGACGCCCAAGCAGCTTCAGCGCCACGGTCCGGCCTTGCTGGCGGCGGTTTCCACCGCCCTGGAGCTGCCCGAAGAGAGGCTGCCCCGGTTCCCGCGGACCCGGCGGGAAGAGCCGTCCGATGGGGCCAAGGAGCGGCTCAAGCGGCTCAAATCGTGGCGGGAACGATCGAGTGCAATCCTGGGGCTGGAACCGGGGGTGGTTTCACCCAACTGGCTTCTGGAGGCTGTGGCGGATGTGAATCCCGCTTCTCCCACCGGCCTGGACGGTATCGCCGGGATGCGGGAGTGGCAGAAAGGGCTCTACGGAAGAGAGCTGATCGAGGTGCTTGAAGCAGATGGACACTGAAACGCGTATGGAACAACCGTACCTGAGTATCGTCGTACCGGTCTATAACGAGGAGGGCAATCTCGGCCCCCTGATGGAGCGGCTTTATCCGGCAGTCCAGGGAACCGGCCGGTCGTTCGAGATCATCTTCACCAACGACGGCTCCCGTGACCGCTCCCTGGAGATCCTGCGCCGGATGGTGCAGGAGTATCCCGGGGTCAAGGTGATCGAGTTCAACGGCAACTTCGGCCAGCACATGGCCATCCTGGCGGCCTTCGAGGTGTCCCAGGGGGAGATCGTCATCACCCTGGATGCGGACCTGCAGAACCCGCCCGAGGAGATCCCGCGCCTGGTGGCGGAGATCGAAAAGGGCCACGACGTGGTCGGCACCATCCGCCAGAAACGCCAGGATACCTTCTTCAGAAGGTCCGCCTCGCGGATCGTGAACATCACCACCAACCGGATCACCGGCATGCAGATGCAGGATTACGGCTGCATGCTGCGGGCCTACCACCGCTACGTGATTGACAATATCAACCGCTGCCGGGAAGCCACCACCTTCATCCCGGCCCTGGCCCAGACCTTTGCCTCCAATCCCACGGAGATCGAGGTGGGACACGCCGAGCGGATGGAGGGTGAGAGCAAGTATTCGTTCTATAGCCTGATCCGGCTCAATTTCGACCTGATGACCGGCTTTTCGGTGGTGCCGCTGCAGATCTTCGCCCTGTTCGGCATCTGCACCGCCCTGTTCTCCCTGGTCTTCGGCCTGTTCCTGCTGGTGCGGCGCTTCGTCGTCGGGGCGGAGGTGGAGGGGGTCTTCACCCTGTTCGCCATCCTGTTCTTCTTCGTCGGCATTATCATCTTCGGCATCGGCATCGTGGGCGAATATGTGGGCAGGATCTACCAGGAAGTGCGCAAGCGGCCCCGGTATGTGGTGCGGCAGACCTACGGCTTTGAAGAATGACAGGTTGTTGAAAAACAGCCATCTCGCCGCCATCCTCGAAAGGCCCTTCGTGCGGCGTAGCGCTGCTACGCCTCCTCGGGTCTTCCTGCGGGTGCGACGATCTGACTGTTTTTGAACAACCTGAGTGGATCGTTGAAAATAACCATTCCATGGGAAAAAACGGTGCAAGCTGACAAACTGATAATCTGCGCCTACCATAACGTAGGCTATCGCTGTATAGAGGAACTGCTGCGCCAGGGGGCGGAGATTGCCCTGATCTTCACCCACGAGGACTCGCCCACGGAGGAGATCTGGTTCAAGTCGGTGCGGGAGCTGGCGGACGCCCACGGCATCCCGTACCTGACCACGGACATCTCCAGGCCTGAGAACGTGGAACGGGTGCGGGCCATTGCGCCGGATTTCCTCTTTTCCTTCTACTACCGCAACATGATCGAGCCGGCGGTGCTGGAGCTCCCCACGCGGGGCGCGTTCAATCTGCACGGCTCGTACCTGCCCAGGTACCGTGGCCGGGTGCCGGTCAACTGGGCGGTAATCAACGGCGAGAGCGAAACCGGGGCGACCCTGCACCACATGGTGGAGAAGCCGGACGCCGGGGCCATTGTGGACCAGGAGCGGGTGGAGATTGCCTTCGCCGACACGGCGCTCGATGTCTTCCACAAGGTGACCGACGCGGCGGTAGCGGTCATTGCCCGCGCCTGGCCGCTGCTCAGGGAGGGGAGGGCGGCCTGCACCCCCATGAACCTGGCCGAAGGCACGTACTTCGGCGGCCGCAAACCCGCCGACGGCCGAATCGACTGGCAGCAAAGCGCCGTGCGGATCTATAACCTGATCCGCGGCGTGACCCACCCCTACCCCGGTGCGTTCAGCCGCCTGGACGGCCGGAAGGTCATCGTCTGGTCCGCCTGGCCGGTGGCGGGGAGCGGGGCGCCGGGACGCATCGTGTCGCTTCGCCCGTTTCTGGTCGGCACCGGCGACGGGCTGCTGGAGATTCGGTCGCTCCAGGCGGAGAACGGGGCCGAGGTCGCCGCGGCAGATTTCATCACGAATGACGAGCAATTTACTTAACAGACTGTTAAAAAACTCAGGTTGTTCAAAAATAGTCAGATCGTCGCACCCGCAGAATGCCCTGAGGAGGCGTAGCAGCGCTACGCCGCACGAAAGGGCTTTCGAGGATGGCGGCGAGATGGCTGTTTTTCAACAAC
>Ga0207857_1000010_pt1 | contig 83011 bp, 75 predicted proteins | sample LuqExpMetageno22_FD_187780 | JGI IMG/M metagenome (GOLD analysis project Ga0207857, IMG submission 187780) | Tropical forest soil microbial communities from Luquillo Experimental Forest, Puerto Rico - Sample 22 (SPAdes) | ecosystem: Environmental > Terrestrial > Soil > Tropical forest ... | reverse complement strand
GCCTGGCCGGGGGATATCATCGGCATCCACAACCACGGCACCATCAAGATCGGCGACACCTTCACCCAGGGGGAGGAGTTGAAATTCACCGGCATCCCCAGCTTTGCCCCGGAACATTTCCGCAAGGTCCGGCTGCTCAACCCCATGAAATCAAAGGCTCTGGAGAAGGGGCTGGTGCAACTGGCCGAAGAGGGCGCTACCCAGGTATTCAAGCCGCTCATGGGAGCCGACTGGGTTATCGGGGCGGTGGGCCTTTTGCAATTTGAGGTGGTCATGCACCGCCTGGAATTCGAGTACGGCGTCAAGGTGGCGTTCGAGCCGGTCAGCTATGTAACCGCCCGCTGGGTCACCGGCGAAAAGAAGAAGATCGAGGAGTTCGAGAAAAAGGAAGTCATGCATGTCTATATCGACGGCGAGGGAAAACTGACCTACATGGCCGGCAGCCAGTGGCGACTGGACAACACGGTTGAGAACTGGAAGGAGCTGGAATTCCACGAAACCAGCGAGCACAGCTAGTGCCGAAAACCGCCATGGAGACCGGAAGACGCGCAGAACGACGGGGAAAGTGCCGGGTACGGGCTACATGGCACGCTATCAGAAGGCTTCCCTTGGGGAGTTTTCCGTTGATCCTCCCCCATGTCCATCCGATTGCCGCTTTTTTCATACTGAAGCGCCTGAAACGGCTGGGGTTCTCCAACTGCAAGGTCGTGACCACCCCAAAAGGCTTGATTGTTCACGCACAGAGATAGGACGACAAAGGGCGACCCACCATAGGGCCGCCCTTTGTCGTTTCGTGTTTTCAGAAGACAGTCTCGAATCTTACCCCATGAACTTGGATATTTCAAAACCGATCTGCCCCAAAGGCAGCACTTCATCGGCCACCCCACCCTCGACGCAGGCCTTGGGCATGCCGTAGATGGTCGATGTTGCCTCGTCCTGGGCAATGGTCAGCCCCCCCTTGCTTTTCAGGAGCTGCATGCCCTTGAATCCGTCGTTGCCCATGCCGGTCAGGATAACTCCCAACATGGAGCCGTTGGTAGCCTCGGCCATGCTCGACATCATCAGGTCCACCGAGGGGATGTACACATATTGCGGATAGGCGCTGACAGGGACCGTCTTGACAATGACGTTCGCCCCCTGGCGAACCAGGGTGGTATGCATGCCGCCGGGAGCGATCAGCGCGAGCCCCGGCTTGAGCACATCCCCATCCACCGCCTCGCGAATGGTCATGGAACATTTGGCGTTCAGGCGATCGGCATAGGGACCGGTAAACGCCTTGGGCATATGGATGCCCACGATGATGCCGTAAGGGAAATTGACGGGGATGCGGGAGAGAACCTCCTGGAGTGCCACCGGACCCCCGGTCGAGGCCCCGATCCCCACGTAATTGATCTTTTTGCCGGTAAATCTCGATGCCGTGGGACGCCGCGCCGGAGCTGCGGCGACGGGCGCGATACCGGCAGGCCGGGCCGGCACGAGGGGCGCGATACGGCCGAAATGCGATTTCCCGGCTTCCCTGACCTTGCGCAGCAATTCCTCGCGGAAGATATTCTGGGCCTCGGTTGAGTCGGTGACATTCTTGGGAATGTAGTCGATGGCGCCGGCATCGAGTGCCTCAAAGGTGGCTTTGGCACCTTCGTTGGTCAGGGTGGAAACCATGAGCACCTTGGTGGGCGCCTTGGCCATGATCTGGCGCAGGGCCGCAATGCCGTCCATGCGCGGCATTTCCACATCCATGGTGATGACGTCCGGCTTGAGGGCAATAGCCTTCTCCACCCCTTCCATGCCATCTGCCGCCGTGCCAACGATATCGAAGATGGGGTCCTTGGAGAGGACGCTCCTGATCGCCATGCGCATGAACGAAGAGTCATCAACGATCAGAACCCGTGTTTTTCCGGTTCGGGAAGTAAGCATCAATCCCCCGCCTGTTCTTGTGAATTGAAGATCGAACGGACCAGTTCCTTGACGTCGGGAATTGCGTCGTCCAGTTCGTAGCAGAAGCGTTCCACATCAAGATTTGCCAGGTTCGGGGCCTCGTTCCTGAGGATCTGCCAGGCCTCTTCCTCGGACAGGTTGAAGCTGACCCACTCCCTCCCGCCGTAATTGAGCTCCCGTACGCTGCAGAACAGGTCCGACAGGTTGACAATGGCGCACAGGACCGGGTCGATGGTTGCCTCCGAAGGCGTATGATGATACGAGATCAACTCGCAGTACACCTCGGGAAAATTCCACTTCCGAGCCATGCACAGGCCGATCTCGCAGTGGGTCGTACCCAGCCGCTCGGCCTCGGCATCCACCAGCTTGATCGGCTTGCCCTTGATGCTGTCCAGTACCGCCTGAAATTCCTCGCGCTGATACTGGCTCAGAAAGACTACGCCAAGATCGTGGATAATCCCGCCGATATAAGCCTTTTCAAGATCCCGATAGCCGATCTTCTCGGCGATGATCTTGGCGACCATCCCGACCCCGAAAGAATGCTCCCAGAAAGCACTGATCTCAAAATCACCCGTATCGGAGTTGAAGGCGTCGATGAGGGATGTGGTCAGGGCCATTTCCCGGATATGCTTCAAGCCGAGGTAGACAAGCGCCAGCCTGAGAGAGGTAATCTCGTGCCCCGGCTTGAAAACCGGGGAGTTTACCATTTTCATGACCCGGGCCGTCATGACTTGGTCGGTCAGCATCAGATCGGCAACATCCTCGACCCTCACCTCCGGCTGGTCAAGCAGAAGCAACACCTGGGTGGCGACCACCGGTATCGTCGGCAAATCCTCTATTGTGCCGACCAACTCTTCCGCCCTCTTTACCATCGCAAGCTTATCCATGTCATATACCTTTCAGGCTATTTTTTGTAGGTGAAGCCGCCGGGGAAGTGGACCGTCTTGAACTTGTCGTTAACCCCGTGCAGGGACTCGGATTGGCCTACAAAGAAGTAACCGTATGGCTGCAGGTTGTTGTAGAAATGCTGGACGACCTTGGATTTCGAAGCGGTATCGAAATAGATCAGCACGTTGGCGCAAAAGATGAAATCAAAACTCTTCATGAAGATCATCTTGGAATCGTCATACAGGTTGAGCTTGTTGAAGGTAACGAACTTTTTGACCTCCGGCGAAAGCAGGAACTTGCCGTTTTCCTCCTTGATGTACTTACGCTTGTAGACATCGGGGATGTTGCGGACCGAATAGGCATTGTAAACCCCCTCCTTGGCCTGGGAGATGACGGTTTCGTTGATGTCGGTGCCGACTATCTCGATGATCCAGTCCTTGAGGAGCGTAGCCCGCTTTTCCAGCAGCATCATGGACATGGTATAGGCCTCTTCGCCCGAGGACGAACCGGCGCTCCAGATTCGCAGCTTGCGGAACCCCATCTTGTTTTTCGTTTCGACGATTTCCGGCAGCAGCTTGGTTTCCAGCGCCGTCAACTGGGGTACATTGCGGAAAAAATATGTTTCATTGGTGGTGATCTCATCCATGAGATACTTCAACTCTTCGGCGCCGCGGGGCGATCTGAGGAGTTGATAGTATTCCACGTGCGCCTTCGTGCCGGTTGCATCCATTCTCCGGGCAAGACGGCTCTCCAGGAAGTACTTCTTGGTGGTATGGAAGTACATGCCGCAGATGTTGTAGATAAAATCACGCAGTTGTATGAAATCGTTATCTGATATTGACACTGTCAGTCCTTTTGAACTTGTGGTTGGGGCTACTCAAGAACGCCGGCAAGTCCATGGCGGCGCCTGGACAGGGAATCATCCCTGGTATCATTTTCATTTCCGGTCCGCTATACACGGCCGCAGCACGACACTCAGTCTTGTCGCCGGGAAAGGTCTCGGGGGGCGGGACTATCTGCCCGGAGCGGCTTCGCCGTCATCGATAAGCCCGACCGGATCGACAATCAGGGTGACTCGGCCATCGCCGAGAATGGTTGACCCGGCGATGCCGGGGATGTTGGCCAGGTAGTTGCCGAGCGACTTGATGGCGACCTCCTGCTGTCCCACCAGACGTGTGACAACCAGCCCCATACGCTTGTCCGCGGCGCCGACGACGACAACGTAGCAGAAATCATCGTTTTCGTAGCGCTGTTGCACGTTAAACTTCCGTTGCAGCCGCATCAGCGGCAGGACCGATTCACGCAGCTTGAGCACTTCCTGGCCGCCGACCATGTGGAACGTGCGCTGTTCGACCCGCAAGGTCTCAAGCACGGAGGAGAGAGGAATGGAGTAGATCTCCCCTTCCACCTCAACCAGGAGGGATTGGATGATGGCCAAGGTCAGGGGGAGGCGAAGAATGAACTCCGATCCCTGCCCCTTTTCGCTCTTGATCTCGATCAGACCATTGAGCTTCTTGATGTTGGTCTTGACCACATCCATGCCGACCCCACGGCCCGAGAGATCGGAAGCCTTCTCCTTGGTCGAGAAGCCGGGCAGAAAAATCAGGTCGAAGAGTTCGCGCTGGCTCATGGCGGCCAGTTGTTCCTCAGTCACCAGCCCCTTTTCAAGCGCCTTGCGTCCGACCCGGTCGGTGTCGATGCCCCGGCCGTCGTCCTTGATGCTGATGATGATCTGGTTGCCTTCGTGGACCGCCGCGAGGATGAGGGTGCCCACCCGCGGTTTTCCGGCGGCGACACGCTCATCGGGGGTCTCCAGGCCATGGTCCATGGCATTGCGGATCAGGTGGATGAGCGGATCGCCGATCTCGTCCACCACCGAGCGGTCAAGTTCGGTTTCTTCGCCGAATATTTGCAGATCAACTTCTTTGCCGAGGTCGCGGGCCAGGCTGCGGACGATGCGGGGAAATTTCTTGAAAACCTTGTCCACCGGGATCATGCGCATCTTGAGGACCTGCATCTGCAGCTCCGAGGTGACAAAATTCATCCGCTTGGTGAGCTTGCCGAATTCCTCATTGAAATCGAGCCGTTCGGCGTCACCCTGCTGCAGGTCCTGGTTGAGCTGGATCATACGGTTGCGCTCCAGCACCAACTCCCCCACCTGGTTCATCAGGTCGTCCAGACGCTTGACATCGACGCGAACGGTTGTGTTGTCGGAAAGGTCCTCGCCCTTTCCCTCGGCCGGTTTGGGGATCGGAGCCTTCTTGGCGACCGCATCACCGGCAGGCTTCTGCGGCGCCACCGGAGCAACCTCCTGTTTCGGGGGTGACGGCGCGGGAGATTCGGATTGCGGTGAGGGCCCCGCACCCGGCGAAGGAACGGCCGACGGCTCGGCGGCCGCTTGCGATGGCGCCGCAGGCGCCGGTTCCTGCACGGCCTGGGCCGGAGCCGAAGCAGCGACACTCTCGGAAAGAAGCGGCAGCAATTTGGCTATAGTGCCGTCGATCTCGCGCTCCTGAATCTCACCCGCCTTAATATCGCTCACCAGAATCTTTACCAGGTCGGTAGCTTCGAGGATGACGTCCATGATCTCGGGAGTTACCGCTAATTCGCCCTTGCGCAGGCGATTCAGGACATCCTCCGTCTTATGGGTCACCTTGACCAACAGGTCGAACCCCAGGAAACTTGAGGCGCCCTTTACGGTGTGAATGGACCTGAAGATCCGGTTGAGCAGCTCAGGATCATCCGTTGCCTTCTCCAAGGCAACAAGATCGTCGTCGAGCTTTTCAAGCAGTTCGGTCGTCTCGGTAAGAAAACCTTCAAGCAACTCCTGGTCTTCGCTATCAAACGGTGGCATGAACCTCTCCTTGAATAACGCTGAAAACTGCCAATACTACATCGATGCGAAAAGCCGCCTCTCATCGCCGGAGAACATCTTCTCCAGATCGAGCAGCACCAGCAGACGCTCCGCCTGGTTTATCACACCGGCAATGCACTCCTGGTCGATACTGCTGGCCACTACCGCGGGAGAGGGCTGAATCTCACTGCCGGAAATACGAATGACCTCCGAAACGGCATCGACGATAAACCCCATCAGTTCGCCTTCCACATCCATGACCATAATGCGGGTCTGCTTGTCGTTTTCGACTTCCATAAGACCGAATTTCTTGCGCATTGAGATGATCGGGATCACCTTGCCGCGCAGATTGATGACGCCGTCGACATAATGGGGGGTATTGGGAACGCGGGTCACGTTCGGCATGCGGATGATTTCCCGAACCTTGAGGACATCCACGCCGTATTCCTCCTGGTCCAGGTTAAAACTTACCAGCTGAATCAACTTGTCACTGGATTCACCGGATTTTACCGGAACGAGCGCATCGTTCATCATTTCCTCCTCTTGTATCGTATAAAACAGGTCCGGAGCAATCAAAACACCACGATCATCCTGTCCGGGTGACGCCCCTCGCACAAAATTAGAATACTGAGTTGTGCCTAATATTTACCATGCAGATCAGTATTTATCAAGCATGATAAACGTAAACGCCGGGACAAAACGACCAAGCGAGCAATCAGCCCGGCAGCCGCAAAAAGCACAGAGTCATTTTCTTGACATTCGTGTCAAGACCATCTATCATTCATAGCCTGAAGCCCTTCGCAAACACCCTGGGCAAACGTGGCAACCCTTCGCAGCAATGGATAACGCATGGATACGCCGGGCACCATTTTCATAGTTGATGACGACCGCAAAACCCGCGATCTCGTGTCGGCGTTCCTGAAATACCAGGGATACGGGATCGTCCACGCCACACCGACGTCCGATATTTTTGACACAATCCGTGAGAAACATATCGGCATAGTGGTCGCCGACCTGAAATTTCTGGCCGATATCGCCCCCGACTTCATGGAGCGGGCCCCAAAAACAGCCCCTTTTCCCATCCTGATCGGCTACGGCAGTAATGCCCATATCAACTCGTCAAACACAGAAAACATCTTTCTCATGTCCAAGCCCCTTAACCTCGACGAGTTGGAAAGCCTGGTTACGCGCGCCAGGGAGTCCCAGACCATGAAGCTCTCCGATACTTCGGCCGTATCGCACCAGCCCCACAAACTCTGTTCCTCCATAATCGGGAAAAGCAGCAGAATGATTGCGCTGTTCGACCTGATTGAAAAGGTTGCCGAGTCCAACGCCACGGTATTGATCCAGGGCGAGTCCGGCACTGGCAAGGAACTTGCAGCCCGTGCCATACACCAGTTGAGTTCCAGAAGCGGCAAGAATTTTGTCCCGATCAACTGCGCGGCCATACCCGACGACCTGATCGAAAGCGAATTGTTCGGCCATGTCAAAGGCTCCTTTACCGGCGCATACGCCAATCGCGTGGGACGTTTCGAGATGGCGGACAAGGGCACCCTTTTCCTGGATGAGATCGGTGACATGAAGGCCAATCTGCAGGTCAAGCTCCTGCGGGTTCTGCAAAGCAAGGAGTTTGAGCCGGTTGGGGCGACGAAATCCCAAAAAGTGGATGTCCGCATCATTGCGGCGAGCAACAAAAAGCTGGAAGCCCTGGTGGAATCCCAGGACTTTCGCGAAGACCTCTTTTACCGGCTCTCGGTCATCCCCATCACTATCCCTCCCTTGCGGGAGCGACGTGATGACATACCGCTCCTGATAGAGTCTTTTCTGGGCCGCTTCAACAGCGAAAAACGGCATGCGGTGACAGGCTTTTCCAAGGAGACCCTCGGCATTCTCTGTGCCTACGACTGGCCGGGAAACGTTCGGGAGCTGGAAAACCTGGCCGAACGCCTGGTGATCCTCAAAGACAGTGGCCTTGTCGTCCCGGGGGATCTACCCGAGAAATATCTTTCCCGGAAAACCCAGATACAGGCCCCGGCAGTGCCTGGTGGGAACGAATTCCCGGAAAGCGGCATCTGTCTTAATTCAGCGCTTGAAGAGTTTGAAAACCGCCTGATCCTCCAGGCCCTGGAGCGGACCGGGGGCAACAAGAAAGAGGCGGCCATCTTGCTGAACCTGAAACGGACAACCCTGATCGAGAAGCTGAAAAAAAAGAACCTGTCCCCGGGCAGGGAGCAAGAAACGCCATGAGCATTGGTATCAACGAAAATCCGTCGCTTCTCAGATCGGTTCTGGAACTGGAAGCTCGCAAGAGCGACCGCGAAGGTGCCGCCGGTCAGCCCGATGGCGTCTTCGCCGAACGGCTCGACCGCGCCATGGCGGGCTCGACAACAGAACAGACGGAACAGGCCAGCGCCCAAAACATCGCCGAGGCGCTCAGCCTGCAGATGCTCCATACCACCCTGAGCCTGGCGGGAGACGGCTCAGCCGATGCCTCGCCGTTCCCGGCGTTCGGGCAGCAGCCGTCCATACTCCAACCCCTTATCAAGGCTTATACCGACGCCGCCGCACAATCGACCCAATCCCGGACGACCCGCGGCGCCACGGAGCTTCTTGCGGAGCAGGCAAACTCCGCCGCCCCGTCCGTACAGCCTTCGGCCGCCCTGGAAAGCGGAAAAGAGTGGCTGGAGCCGATCATCGCCAAAGCCTCCCGCCGTTACGGGGTCGAGACAGGACTTATCAAGGCCGTCATCAAAGCCGAAAGCAATTTCAATCCCACGGCCGTCTCCTCGGCAGGCGCCCGGGGCCTGATGCAGCTCATGCCCGGCACCGCCCGCTCCCTTGGAGTCAACGACTCCTTTGATCCCGAACAGAACGTCATGGCCGGGACACGCTTTCTGCGCGACCTTCTCGACCGCTACAACGGTGACGTGGATTCGGCCCTGGCCGCCTACAACTGGGGACCGGGCAACGTGGACAGAAAACCGGAACGCATGCCCCGCGAAACACAAAATTATCTGGTACGGGTCAAACAGCTCTACGCATCGTACAGCGCCTGATCCCTGCCATCTTTACCGCGCAACAATCTGTGCGGCATTCACTTAACAGGCAGTTTAAAAACTCAGGTTGTTCAAAAACAGTCAGATCGTCCCGCCCGCTAGACAGGCCCTGCGGAGGCGTAGCAGCGCTACGCCGCACAAGGGGGCTTTCGAGGACGAAGGCCTGATGGCTGTTTTTCAACAACCTGCTGACAGGTGATTCCATGCCCCCCCTGTACATCATCGGCACCGGCCCCGGCGACATCGTCCACCTGACCGACGCCGCCCGGCAAGCCCTCGCTGAATCCACAACCATTATAGGCTATGACAGTTACCTGGAGCAGATTGGCCCGCTCATCACGGAGAAAACAACGGTGGCAACCGGCATGATGCGGGAGATGGAACGCTGCCGCGAGGCTATCGCCAGGGCGCGTGCCGGCGAGGCGGTCGCCCTGGTTTCCGGGGGCGACGCGGGCATCTATGGCATGGCCGGCCTGGTGCTGGAGATATTGGAAAACGAGGCCGCAAGCGGCCTACCCCAACCTGACGTTCGCGTCATACCCGGCATTTCGGCCATCCAGGCGGCGGCATCCGTGCTGGGCGCACCGCTCATGCACGACTTTGCCGTCATCTCCCTTTCCGACCTGCTCACCCCCTGGAATCTGATCACCACGCGGCTGGACGCCGCCGCCCGGGCCGATTTCGTGATCGTGCTCTTCAATCCCCGCAGCACAAAACGCGTCACCCAGATCGAAGAGGCCCGCCGCATCATCCTGGAGTCCCGGCCGGCCGGGACCCCGGCGGGCATCGTGCGCAACGCCTGCCGCCCGGACGAGCAGAGCACCGTCACCACCTTGGGCGGACTGCTGGAGCAACAGATCGACATGTCAACCATCGTGGTTATCGGCAACAGCAGCAGTTTTGTGGACAGCCACGGCCGCATGGTCACCCCCCGCGGCTATGCCGGCAAGTACGGCGGCACCGATTCCCCATCGGCGAAGGCTGTTTTTCAACAACCTGCCCGGCCGGCGGCGGTCATGTTCTGCGGCACCGCCTCGGATGTGGGTAAATCGGTCATCACGGCCGGGTTTTGCCGCCTGCTGGTCAGGCGCGGCATCAGCACCGCCCCGTTCAAATCCCAGAACATGTCCCTCAACTCCGGCGTCACCCCGGAAGGCGGCGAGATCGGCCGGGCCCAGGCCATGCAGGCCCAAGCCTGCCGTGTCGAGGCCCATACCGATATGAACCCGGTGCTGCTGAAACCCAATTCGGATACCGGCAGCCAGGTAATTGTCCAGGGCCGGCCGGTCGGCAACATGAATGTGGCACAGTACGATGCCTACAAGCCCCAGGCTTTCGAAAAGGTAACGGAGAGCTTCGAACGCCTGAAAAACGCTTACGGGTTCATCGCCATCGAGGGTGCCGGGAGCATTGCCGAGATCAACCTCAAGCACAGCGACATCGCCAACCTCAGGGTTGCCGCCATGGCATGCTGTCCCGTCATCCTGGTGGCCGATATCGACCGCGGCGGGGTCTTCGCCCAGATCGCCGGCAACATCGACCTGCTGGAGCCCCACGAGAGGGCTATGATCCGCGGGATCATCATCAACAGATTCCGCGGCGACGCCACCATCCTGAAGCCGGGCCTCGACTTCATCGCCAAGAGGACCGGCATCCCGATCATCGGCGTCCTCCCCTGGCTTGCAGACCTCAACCTGCCGGCCGAGGACAGCGTGGCGCTCAACCGCCCTTCACGCCCGGTCAGCGGGCCCCCTGGTCCGGATACTATCGGCATCGGGGTCGTCAGGCTGCCGCGCATCTCCAACTTCACCGACTTCGACCCGTTCCACTGCGAGCCGGACTGCACCCTCACCTATCTGGAGTCGCCGCAGCAGATGGAAGGGCTGGATGTCCTTATCCTCCCCGGCAGCAAATCCACCATCCCCGACCTTCGCTACCTGGAGGAACACGGCTTCCTTGAAGCCATCAAAGGCTTCAAGGGGTATATCGTCGGCATCTGCGGCGGCTACCAGATGCTCGGCCTCCGGGTGCTGGACCCGCACGGCGTGGAATCGGACGTTCGGGAGTTGCCCGGACTCGGCCTGCTCCCGGTGGAGACGGAACTCCTGCCGGAAAAGACCACCCACCAGGCGCTGGCCCGGCTCGACACGGACGGACTTGCCGTTGCCCCTGGCTGCGAGTGCGACCTGGCCGGCTACGAAATCCACATGGGCATCACTACCCCCGTCGGCCCGGTGCGCCCCTTTGCCCGCATCTCCCGACGCGGAGGCAATCCGGTCGATGTCGAGGACGGAGCGGTCGCCTCCGACGCCAGAATCTTCGGCACCTATCTGCACGGCATCTTCGATAACACCGGCTTCCGGGAGGCCTATCTCAACCGCGTCCGCCGCGACAAGGGGCTGTCGGCGCGGCATGCTGCCCATAATGCGAATCCCGGCGATCCGTTCGACAGGCTGGCCGATCACCTCGAACAACACCTCGACATCCCCCTCCTGCTGGATATCTGCGGGCTGGAGCGGTGATGCCCGCGGAACCGGCAGTCCTGTTCCTGGCCCTGGCGTTGGACCTGGCCCTGGGCGATCCCCGCTGGCTGCCCCACCCGGTTGTCCTGATCGGCCGCTTGATCACCCTTCTGGAATCGGGCCTGACCAAGCTCGCCAGCCATGAACGGGCGGCCGGCATCCTCCTGCTCTTCCTCACGGCGGGAACGAGCGCGGCAATGACCTGGCTGGTGTTGTACGGGCTCTCAGCGGTGAATGCCCTTGTTGGGTTCCTGGGCGCGGCATATGTTTCCTACACCTGCCTGGCCGTCCGTTCCCTCCACCGGGAATCGGCCCTGGTTGCCGACTCCCTGACAGCCGGTAACCGGGAGGCCGCGCGGCGCAATCTGTCGTATATCGTCGGCCGGGATACCCATGACCTTTGTGATGCCGATATGTGGCGGGCACTGGTGGAAACCGTAGCCGAAAACACCGCCGACGGCATTGTCTCTCCGTTGTTCTGGCTGACCGTCGGCGGTCCGGTGGCCGGTATGGCCTTCAAGGCGGTCAATACGCTGGACTCCATGGTGGGCTACAAGAACGAGCGCTATCTGCGGTTGGGCTGGGCATCGGCCCGCATGGACGACCTGATGAACTTCATCCCCGCCCGCCTTACCGCATTGCTGATGGTCATAGCGGCCCCGCTCGCAGGGCTGTCATGGCATGGCGCCGCCCGCATCGCGCTGCGCGACCGCCACAACCACCCTTCGCCCAACAGCGGTCACCCGGAGGCGGCGGCGGCCGGGGCTTTGGGGGTGCGTCTGGGCGGGGCGGCACGCTACGGTGGCAGACCTTCCTGGAAGGAACACATCGGTGATCCGCTGGTCCCCCTTGACGGCCGGACATACCGGAGTATGATCAGACTGATGTACGCCACCACCCTGCTCATGGCGGCTGTTTGCCTTGCCACCGCCTGGGCACTGAAAGGCTTTCATGTCCCGCAGCCATGATCACGGCGGCACCATATTCGCGACAGCACGCCGCATGGGCGTCCCGTTGTCCAGCCTGACCGATTTCTCGGCCAGCATCAACCCGTTGGGACTGCCACCGCTGGTGAGAGCAGCTATCGGCAATGCCCTGGACAGCCTGGTGCACTACCCCGATACCGGCCATGAGGAGTTGAAAGAGGCCCTGGCCCATTATCACGGGCTCCCTTCAGGTCACTTCGTTGTCGCAAACGGTTCGACGGAACTCATCTATCAGGTGCCGGCCATCCTCCCCGGAAGACGCGCGCTGCTTGCAGCACCTTGTTTCAGTGAGTACGAACGGGCCCTGGAGCGGCAACAATGGGAGGTGCACCACTTCCCGCTCGCACCCGAGGACGGTTTTTCGTTGGATCTGCCCCGGTTGGAGGCAAAACTTGCCGAGGGATACGACGCCTTCTATCTCTGCAATCCAGGCAATCCCAGCGGAACACTCTATCCATCCCATATTGTCGAGCGGGTCTGTGAACTGTGCCGCGCCGCAGGCACCTTTCTGGTGCTGGATGAAGCTTTTATGGATTTCTGCGAAGAAGCATCCGCCAAACATGTCGTCGTAAATTGCGACAACGTCCTTATCCTGCGCTCCATGACCAAGTTCTTCGGCATCCCCGGCCTGCGCCTGGGGTATGCCATGGCAAGCGAGCGGGTGTGCCGAAGCATCGATGCCCGCGGCGTGCCGTGGAACGTCAATACCCTGGCGCTGGCGGCCGGCGTAGCCTCCCTGGCGGACCCGGAATACAAGCGGCGAACCATCCTCTTCGTCGATCAGGAGCGGCGATTCCTGTGCGACCTGCTGGGCAGCCTCCCCCTGCTCAAGGCCTATCCTTCCCGCGCAAATTTCCTGCTGGTGGAGATACTTGGCCCGGTGACGGCCCGGGAGCTGGCGCAAAAACTCCTGACCGAATTGGTCATCATCCGCGACTGTTCCACCTTCAACGGCCTTACGCCGCACTTCTTCCGCCTTGCGGTGCGGACGCGGGATGAGAACAAACTGCTCGTTGCATGTCTGGAAAAGATCCTGAACTGACAAGTTGTTGGAAAACCGAGGTTGTTCAAAAATAGTCGGATCGTCGCCCCCGGAGCAGGACCTGAGGAGGCAGCCCTCTCTCTATCTCTCCCCCAGAGGGGGAGAGCATGCCGTGCCCTCTCCCTCCGGGAGAGGGATTGGGTGAGGAACCGCAGCGCTACGCCGCACGAAAGGGCCTTCGAGGACGAAGGCCTGATGGCTGTTTTTCAACAACCACCTAAAGGGGGGAGTGATGGGAGAGACCATACGTTTCGGCATATCCATCGACGACGGGCTGTTGGAGCGTTTTGACCGGCTGGTGACGGAAAAAGGCTACATCAATCGTTCGGAGGCCATCCGTGACCTGATCCGCGACGCCCTGGTGGAACAGACCTGGGAAGCGGGCAACGAGGAAACGGTCGGCACGGTGACGCTGGTCTACGACCACCACGTCCATGATCTGGCCGACCGGCTGACCGCCATCCAACATGACCATCACGATCGCATCATCTCGACCCTGCATGTGCACCTCGACCACCATAACTGCCTCGAAGTCCTGATCGTCAGAGGGCAGGCGAGCCGGATCAAGGCCATTGCCGACTCCCTGATCGGCGTGAAGGGGGTCAAGCACGGCAAGCTGGTGATGACAACCACGGGACGGGAATTGGGCTAGTTTCCGTCCGGAAAAGGACCCTTTCCGGGTCGGAAACCAGGCTAAGTGATGTCACGCCTATCCTGAACCCGTGAGCCTCCCTGCCCCCGTGTCCGGAAGAGCCGGGGCCTGACCGCCGCCATGTCGTAACAGCTCACCTGCGTGGTCCGTCCGCCGCCAGGTGGTCGCAAACCCTTCAAACGCAATGGCAGAGGCCTTCCGGACCAGTGGGGGCAGGGAGGCTCACGGGTTCAGGTGTACAAAAAAAGGGGAAGCGCGAGGCTTCCCCTTTTTTTACTCATTCTCTCCACCCTGCCGTCAGCTTAAAGGACCTCCGGCGAGTTTCCTCAACCGTGGGAGTCAGTATGCTGCTTCAGGCAAATCCCGCGCAATGGGGCAGCACACCACAGCAGGGAGCGACCCCCGTTTTGTTTAGCATTCCGCCCGGGTGCTACCGCTGACAAACAGGGTAGAGAGAACGATCAGGTGGTTTCATTATTACACCTGCGGCCAAAGCATTACAAGAGTTTTGTAAGCGCTAATGGCCGTTGAAAAACCCAGGTTGTTCTAAAACAGCCAGATCGTCGCACCCGCTAGACAAGCTCTGAGGAGGCAGCCTCTCTCTATCTCTCCCCCGGAGGGGGGAGAGCATGCCGTGCCCTCTCCCTCCGGGAGAGGGATTGGGTGAGGGACCGCAGCGCTACGCCGCACGAAAGGGTTTTCGAGGACGAAGGCCTGACGGCTGCTTTTCAACAACCTCCTAATAACCCAGAAAGGCGGTCAATCGCCGGACCTCTTCCATCAAATGCCCGAACCCCGGAAAGGTGAGGGACTGGGGACCGTCGGAGAGCGCCTTTTCCGGTTCCGGGTGTACCTCCACCAACACGCCGTGGGCGCCGGCCACCAGCGCCGCAAGCGCCATGGGCGGCACGAGGCTGCGCTTGCCGGTGGCATGGGATGGATCGACCATGATCGGCAGGTGCGACATTTCCTTGATCAATGGAGCAACGGCCAGGTCGAGGGTGTTGCGGGTGGCGGTCTCATAGGTGCGGATACCCCGCTCGCACAGTATGACCTGATCGTTCCCTTCGGCCAGGATATATTCGGCCGCTGCCAGGAACTCCTCCACCGTGGCGCTCATGCCGCGCTTGAGCAGCACCGGCTTGCGGATTCTGCCCAACTCCCGCAGCAGGTCGAAGTTCTGCATGTTGCGCGCCCCCACCTGGAGCAGGTCGGCGTAATCGGCCACCAGCCCCACGTTGTCCGGGCTCATCACCTCGGTGACGATGGGCAGGCCGCTCTCCTTCCCCGCCAGGGCGAGCAGTTTCAGTCCCTCCTCCCGCAGTCCCTGAAAGGTATGCGGTCCGGTGCGCGGCTTGAACGCCCCCCCCCGCAACATGTCGGCACCGGCCTGTTTCACGAAGAGGGCCGTTTTGACGATCTGTTCCTCGCTTTCCACGGCGCACGGCCCGGCCACCACCACCGGACGGCATCCCTGGCCGACGCGGACGCCCTGGACATCAACTATGGTATCCCCGGGATGGAAATCGCGGGAGACCAGCTTGTATGGTTTTGACACGTGGATCACCTGCTGTACGCCTGCCAGCTCCAGAATCTTGCTGTCATCGACGTATCCCTGGTTGCCCAGCACGCCGATGGCGGTGCGTTCGCGGCCCGGAATCGGCGCCGCCGTGAAACCCATCTCGCTCACGGCCAGGACAACGGCATCGACATCCGCCGCAGTGGCATTATGACTCATGACGATCAGCATGAATAGCTCCTTTTGCTTGTATCAGACAAAATTTTACTATGGAGATACAGCGAGTCGGTCCGGTTGCCAAACCGTGCAGGTTTCAGATCTTCTCGATTCAGTTGTTCTCCGCGCCTCCAAGGCGTCATGGCAATTATGTTGTCGGCCTCATTCATGGCGTTCGGACAGTTTCTGCAGTTTTTCCATCTGCAGGATCACCACCCGGCTACCCTGCACCTCGATAATCCCTTCATCCTTCAGCTTGCGCAAGGTGCGGGAAATGGTCTCGCTGGCGGTGCCGAGCCGCGAGGCGAGCTCGCCCTTTTTGACCCCCAGGTCAACGTAGGTGATACCGCCGTAACTGGTCGATTTCTCGTCGGAGCGCCGAACCAGAAAAGAGGCCAGCCGCGAGGTGACGTCGGCAAAGGAGAGTTCCTCGATCTGGCGGGCGAACTGCCGCAGCATGAGCGACAGTGAGACCACCAGGTTGAGAGCGAAACCGGGATTGCGCCCCATCAGCTCAAGAAACCCCTCCTTGGGCAGGTAAAGCGCCTCACCGGCCACCAGGGCGCGGGCCTCGGCCGGATAGCGGCCGTCGCCGAAAAAAGCCGCCTCGGCAAAGGTCTCCCGCGGTTGCACGAAGTGCAGGACTTTTTCCCGGCCGTCGTGGGCGATACGACAGAGCTTGATACTGCCGGAGACCAGAAGATAAAAGCCGGTGGCCTCATCCCCTTCACTGAAGAGCGACTCCCCCTTCCGGAAGGCGCGGCGCACCGTGATGGCCGCAAGTTCGGCCAGGTCGTCATCCTTCAACCCGGAGAAGAGCAGAGACTTTTTGAGCAGCTCAATCAGTTCCATACCGACACCTTACATCTGCCACAGAGACACAGAAACACGGAGAGCAGCACGGACAAAAACTTTTCAGGCTGACCCCAAAAGACTTTGTAGTGGCTTTCCCGATTCTGCCTTTCCTCCGTGGCTCCGTGGCTCCGTGGCAAAAATCTACGCTTATTTCTTCAAGAACGCAGCGATCTTCTCCGCCACCTGGGGTGCGGTGAAGCCGAACTGTTCCGCCAGTACCTTGTCAGGGGCCGAGGCGCCGAAGTGTTCCATGCCGATAAACAGGCCGTCGCAGCCCAGCAGTTTGCCCCAGGATTCGCCGCGGCCGGCCTCAAAGGCCACACGGGGGACTCCGGCCGGGAGCACCTCGTCGCGGTAGGCCGCCGGCTGGGCCTGAAACTGTCCCAGGTTGGGCACGGAGGCGATGCGGGCGGAGATGCCCCGTGCGGCGAGGGCTTGTGCCGCATCAACCGCCACATGCACCTCGGAGCCGCTGGCCATGATGACCACATCGGGTCTTCCGGCGGGGGAAGCGACCACGTAGCCCCCCTTGAGCCCATCGGCATTGTTGAAGGAGGCGGGCCGGTCGATGACCGGCAGCTTCTGGCGGGTCAGGATCAGGAGGGTCGGCCCATTATTGTGCTGCAATGCCGCCTGCCAGGCTTGCGCCGTTTCCAGGCCGTCGGCCGGACGGATCACCTGCAGGTCGGGGATCATGCGGAGCGAGCCCACATGCTCGATCGGCTGATGGGTCGGGCCGTCCTCGCCGACAAAAAAGGAGTCGTGGGTAAAGATGTAGATCGCCTGCAGTTTCATCAGGGCGGAGAGGCGGATGGAAGGACGGCAGTAGTCGGAAAAAACCAGGAATGTGGCGCCGTAGGGGATAAAGCAGCCGTACAGGGCCATGCCGTTAACAACCGCGCCCATGGCATGCTCGCGGATGCCGAAATGCAGGTTGCGGCCGGCAAACGCACCCGGCTGCACGGAAGGCGATCCCTTGATGTCGCTGTTGTTGGAAGGCGAAAGGTCGGCCGATCCGCCCGCCAGGGCCGGGATCAGGGCTGCTGCCTTCTGGAGAACCGCGCCGGACAGGGCGCGGGTGGCGCCGTCCTTGCCTGCGACAGAGGCGATCAGCTCATCTGCCAGCGTGGCCGGGACTATCTTGTTCCACATTTCATCCCACAGCTTGGCTTTTTCGGGATTGGCGGCATGCCAGGCAGAGAACCCGCGCTGCCAGGAGGTATAGCGCCGCTTGAGCGCTTCAACCCGCTCACCGCAGATGGCCCGGACCTCCTCGGGCACCTCAAAGGGGGCATGCGGCCATCCCAGGTTAGCCCGTGTTGCGGCAATCTCGTCTTTGCCCAAGGGCGAGCCGTGAGCCCCGGCGGAGTCCTGTTTGGCGGGACTGCCGTAAGCGATGTGAGTGGTGGCGATGATGATCGACGGGCGTTCCGTCTCGGCCTTGGCAGCGACAATGGCGTCCAGGATCCGGGTGTAGTCGTGACCGTCTACCTTCTGCACATGCCAGCCGCTGGCGGCAAAACGCCCAGCCACGTCCTCGGACCAGGCCAGATTGGTCTTGCCCTCGATGGTGATACCGTTGTCATCATAGATGTAGACCATGTTGCCCAGCTTGAGATGGCCAGCCAGGGCGGCGGCTTCGTAGCTGATCCCCTCCTGCAGGTCCCCGTCGCCCACAAGCGCGTAGATGGTATGGTCGATGGGGCTGAAGTCGGCAGTATTGAAACGTTCCGCCGCCATCTTGCTGGCGATGGCCATGCCGACGCCATTGGCGAACCCCTGTCCCAACGGCCCGGTGGTCACCTCAACGCCCACGGTATGGCCGAACTCGGGGTGTCCGGGGGTCTTGCTGCCCCACTGGCGAAAGCTTTTCAGCTCTTCCAGCGGCAGGTCATAACCGAACAGGTGCAGGAGCGAATAGAGCAGCATTGAGCCGTGGCCTGCCGAGAGGATAAAACGGTCGCGATTGGGCCAGCGGGGGTCTTCGGGGTTAAAGGAGAGAAAATTGCCCCACAGGGCAAAGGCGCAGTCTGCGGCCCCCATGGGTAATCCAGGGTGGCCTGAATTGGCCTTTTCAACTGCGTCAACGGCGAGAAAACGGATGGCGTCGGTACAGAGCCGGGCCTTATCTGCGGGAATGACTGCCTGCTGCATATCGTGTGATGCTCCTTTCGGAAATTTATGTAAAGTGGTTATATCCCCTGCTTTGTGGAGCATAGGTGCTGCCGTCGGCCAAAACGGCCGTTACCCCGGGTGAAGCGGTTACTATACCAACAGGCTGTGCACCAATGCCACTTTTTTTCATAAGTTGGACAATTTTTTCGCGATGGGCGGCGGGTGCGGTAAATGCCAGTTCGTAGTCTTCACCGCCGGCCAGGGCAAAATCATGGGAGGAAAGAGAATGTGGTGGGGAGACCGCACGCAAAACAGGGGAAAGAGGGAGCGTATCGAGACGGATCGTGCCGCCGAATCCCGATTGTTCGGCAATATGGCCAAAATCGGCCAGAAGTCCGTCGCTGACATCGATCATGGCCGATATGAGTCCTGCCTCCGCCAGCGCCCGGCCAACCTCGGTACGGGGGGAGGGGTCGAGCAGGCGAGAGGCGAGGTATTCCTTCTCCTGTGCCGTCAAGGTGGAGGGAAACGCCCCTTTTTCCAGCGACGCCAGCGCCAGGGCGGCATCTCCCAAAGTCCCGGTCACCCATATGTCGTCATCGGGCTGCGCGCCGCCACGCCGTACGATCCTCTCCGGCTTCTGTTCCCCCATGATGGTGACGGATATGGCCAAACCGGCGCGTGAGGAGCAGGTGTCGCCGCCGATCAGGGCTACGCCGTGTTCCGCGGCCAGGTCGAGGAAACCGCGGGTGAATGCGTCCAGGAATTCAAGGGAACTGTCGTGAGGAACGGCAAGGGAGAGTAGCGCCCAGCGGGGGATACCCCCCATGGCGGCAATGTCGGAAATACTGACCGCCAGGGACTTGCGCCCCAGGCGATACGGGTCATGCCATGAATGGCGGAAATGCACCCCTTCCAGCAGCATGTCGGTCGAGGTCAAGAGCTGCATGCCAGGGGAGAGGGCGGTTACGGCGGCGTCATCACCGATACCGGTGATGACGCCCTCGCCATCGGCAACACTGGAGGCAATACGGGAAATCAGGCCGAATTCGCCCAACTCTCCAATCTTCACCCCTGCGCCCCGGCCGAAATTTCCTTGCGGGGCCGCATCAGCACCTTGGGGGTCGATTCACCGGTACGCGATTTTTTCGCAGGCTCCTTGGGGGTTGACGGCGCAGGTGGCGGAAACTTTTCCAGGGCCAGCTTCAGCACCTCACCTACCTCATGCACCGGGACGATCTTGACCTTCTTGAGTATCTCGGCCGGGATATCCTCCAGGTCCTTCTTGTTCTGTTCAGGTATGATGACCATGCGCATCCGCGCACGTACCGCCGCCAGGATCTTCTCCTTGAGGCCGCCGATGGGAAGCACCTTGCCCCGCAAGGTAACCTCGCCGGTCATGGCCACGTCCTTTTTGACCGGAATGCGCGTCAGGACCGACACCAGCGCCGTGGTCATCGCGATACCCGCCGACGGACCGTCCTTCGGGATGGCGCCGGCCGGAACATGGACATGGATCTCATGTTCCTGGAAAAAATCGGGGTTGATGCACAGGATGTCTGCGTGGGCGCGGATATAGGAATGGGCCGCCTGGACCGACTCCTTCATCACGTCCCCCAACTGCCCGGTCAAGGTCAGGCCGCTCTTCCCCTTCATCAGGGTCGCCTCGATATGCAGAATCTCGCCCCCTACCGGCGTCCAGGCCAAACCGTTGACCACGCCGACCTCGTTTTTATCCAGGTCTTCTTCCCGCAGATACTTGGGCGCCCCCAGGAAGGTGTGCAGATTCTTGACCCCGACCTTGATGGCGCGCGTCCCCCCCTCGGCCACCTTGCGCGCCACCTTGCGGCAGACCGTGCCGATTTGCCGTTCCAGGTTGCGCAAGCCCGCTTCACGGGTGTACTTGGCGATAATCTCACGGATAGCGTCGTCATCGAAGCTGATGTGTTTCGCCTTGAGGCCGTTTTCCTTCATCTGGCGCGGCACCAGGTAGCGGCGGGCGATCTCCAGCTTCTCCTCCTCGGTGTAACCGGCCAGATTGATGACCTCCATGCGGTCGCGCAGAGCCGACGGCACCGGATCAATCTGGTTGGCCGTGGCGATGAACATGACGTTGGAGAGGTTGAACGGCATGTTGATGTAGTGGTCGGAGAACGAGTGATTCTGCTCCGGGTCCAACACCTCCAAGAGCGCGGACGACGGATCGCCCTTGTAGTCGTAGCCCAGCTTGTCCAACTCGTCCAGCATGAATACCGGGTTATTGGTGCCCGCCTGCTTCATGCCCTGGATGATGCGTCCCGGCAGGGCGCCGATGTAGGTCCGGCGATGGCCGCGAATCTCGGCCTCATCACGCACTCCCCCCAGGGATATGCGCACGAACTTGCGGTTCATGGCCCGGGCGATGGATTTGCCCAGGGAGGTCTTGCCGACCCCCGGAGGGCCCACGAAGCAGAGGATCGGCCCCTTCATCTTTTTCTTCAGCTTGCGCACCGCCAGGAACTCCAGGATGCGCTCCTTGATCTTGTCAAGGTAGTAGTGATCATCGTCCAGGATCTCCTTGGCGCGAACGATATCCAGGCTGTCCCGGCTGGACTTGCTCCAGGGAAGTTCCACCAGCCAGTCCAGATAGCTGCGTATGATGCCGGCCTCGCCGGCGTCCGGATGCATGTTCTCCAGGCGGCTCAGTTGCTTGAGCGCTTCCTTCTGGGCTGTTTCAGGCATCTTGGCGGACTCGATGGCCTTGCGGATCTCGGCGACATCCTCCTTGCCCTCGCCATCCCCCAACTCCTGCTGAATGGCGCGCATCTGTTCCCGCAGATAGTATTCCCGCTGGTTCTTGCCCATCTCTTCGCGGGCTGCGCTCTGGATTTTGGCCTGCACGCTGAGCAGTTCCACCTCGCGATTCAGGAAATCGTTGACCTTGGTCAGCCGCAGAATCGGGTTGTTCATCTCCAGCAGCAGTTGGGCATCAGCCACCTTCAGTCCCAGATTGCTGGCGATCAGGTCGGCCATGCTGCCGGGGTCCTGGATGTTCTCCAGGATCACCATCACCTCGGGGGACACCTGCTTGCCCAGTTCGATGACCTTGGTCAACTGCTCGCGCACGGTGCGGACCAGCGCCTCCGTCTCCAGGGAGATGTCCTGAAGGGGGCTGTCAACCATCTTCTCGACCCGTACCGTGTGAAACGGCTTCTCAGTCACATATTCGGTGATGCGGGCCTTGCTCAACCCCTGGACGAGGATCTTCACCCTGCCATCCGGCAGCTTGAGCATGCGCATGATCATGGCGACCGTACCAACCTCATAAATCTTGTCTGGAGTGGGATCCTCCTCGCCGATCTCATGCTGGGTGGCCAACAGGATCATCCGGTCTCCCGCCAGGGCGCTGTCAACGGCTTTGACCGACATCTCACGTCCCACGAAGAGCGGGATGATCATGAAGGGATAGACCACCACATCACGCACCGGCAAAAGCGGCAACACCTCGGGGATCTTCAGATCTTCCGGCTCCTGTTTTTCCATATCCTTGTCTATCTCGCTCAATCCTGTATCTCCTTTATTGTTACCTTCCGGTCGCCGGACTTGGGATATATCACCCGCAGGACGCCGTTGCGGTATTCGGCCTTGATGGCGCAGGTATCAATGCAGCCGGGGATATGCAGCGCATGGCGGAAGCGGCCATAACTTCGTTCGAGGCAGATAAAGCGGGCTCCATCGTCGGCCTGCTCGCAAGGGCGCTGGGCCTCAAGCACCAGTGTTGTGCCATGCTGCGTCAGGCAGATGTCCTCGATGCGAAAACCGGGCAAGTCGAATTCCAGGACAACCTCGCTGCAGGTTTCATACATATCCACCGGTGGATGGTTCTCACCCTCGCCGAATACATCACGAAGCTCAAGGGCATCCAGCAGATCGCGAATCTCGCCGAGATGCTGGCCGAAGAGTTCCTGCTGGAACGGTTGCCTGCGGGAAAAGCGTGGCATATAACCACCTTGCGCACATTGTTAATAGGCCAAACTTTGAGGCTGGCTGAAAGGTAAACATTCCCCACCACAAAGTCAAGGTACACATTCGAGCATTCAAAGGCCATCTTCACGGCATCCGGGCCAGCAGGCTCCTTTGAAGCGGCCCGGAACCGGCCCGCGACCCAAGTAATTTTTTATTTGATTGACTTACGCTGGAATATTCAATAGAAGAACAAATTTGTTCAATCTGTTTTGAAATGCGCTCCCGGCCGACGCATCATGGGGCAAAGCGCTCTCTACCCCCATTGCATCAATGGGGATCGGCAAATAACGACGAAAGTTGGTAAACGGCCTATGGAACGCTGGTCAATCAATGAGTCCGTAAAACTCTATAATATGGACAACTGGGGCGCCGACCTGTTTTCCGTCAATAAAAAGGGAAACATCTGCGTCCATCCATCCTCCAGTTCCAAGCAGTCCATTGATCTGCGCGCCCTGGTTGACGACCTGATCAAGCGCAAGATCAAGCCCCCCATTCTGCTGCGTTTCATGGACGTGCTCCAGGGACGTATCGCCAGCATCAACCGCGTGTTCAAGAACGCCATCCAGGAGAACGACTATCCGGCAAAATACCAGACCTTCTTCCCCATCAAGGTCAACCAGCAACGCCAGGTGGTCGAAGCCATCGCCAACTTCGGCAAACGCTACAACATCGGCCTGGAGGTGGGCTCGAAACCGGAACTGGTTGCCGGTATCTCCATCTCCACCGGCAACGGTCTGCCGATCCTCTGCAACGGCTATAAGGATATCGAATATATCGAAACAGTGCTCTATGCCACCAAGATCGGCTACGACATCACCTTGACGGTGGAAAAACTGTTCGAGCTGGAAAAGATCGTCGAGCTGTCGAAAAAAACCGGCATTCAGCCCAAGCTGGGCATCCGGGTGAAGCTTTCCTCCAAAGGGACCGGCAAATGGGCCACCTCCGGCGGCGAGGACGCCAAGTTCGGCCTGCGCATGTCCGAGATCATCGCCGCCATCCGCATGCTGGAGGAAAACGGACTGCTCGGCTGCGTCAAGCTGCTCCATTTCCACATCGGCAGCCAGATCACCAAGATCGACAAGATCAAGACCGCCCTGATAGAGGGGACCCGCATCTACACCGAGATGCGCAAACTGGGGGTCGGCATCGACTTCCTCGACATCGGCGGCGGCCTGGGCGTGGACTACGACGGCTCCAAGTCCAGCTACTTCTCCAGCGTCAATTATACCGTGGAGGAGTACGCCAACGACGTCATCTACCAGATCAAGAACATCTGCGACGAGGCCGGCGTGGAATGCCCGAATATCATCTCCGAGTCGGGACGCGCCACGGTTGCCCACTATTCGGTACTGGTCACCAACGTTCTCGATACCAACACCCAGAACCTGATGCCCGACTTCGAGGAGATCCTGGCCCAGGCCGAGAACCTGGCACCCACGGTCAAGAAGCTCATGGACATCTACAAGAGCATCGACCGCTACTCCCTGCGCGAGGACTATCACGACACCCTGCAATTAATCAATGAAGCGGTCAGTCTGTTCAACCTGGGCTACCTGACGCTCAACGACCGCGCCATCGCCGAGTGGCTCTACTCCAAGATCATCAGAAAGATCAACAGCATCGTCGAGAAGATCAAGCCGATCCCCGAGGAGTTGCAGAATTTTCAGCTGGCCCTGCGCCAGACCTATTTCGCCAATTTTTCCCTGTTCCAGTCGATCCCGGACTCCTGGGCCATCGACCAACTCTTCCCCATCATGCCGCTGCAACGGCTCAACCAGAAACCGGACGTCATGGCCTCCATCGCCGACATCACCTGCGACTCGGACGGCGAGATCACCAGTTTCGTCGGCGAGAACGGCCGGACCAAATCCCTCCCGCTCCACCGCATCCGCAAGCAAGAGGACTACTTCATCGGCTTCTTCCTGATCGGCGCCTACCAGGAGATCCTGGGCGACATGCACAACCTGTTCGGCGACACCAATGCCGTGCACATCACCTTCAACAAGAAGACCGGCTACCTGATCGACACCGTGATCAACGGCGACGCCTGCTGGGAGAGCCTGAAGTACGTCCAGTACAAGGGGCCGGAGATCCTCAAGCATGTCAGGGACAACCTGGAGAAGAGCGTCGCCCTGCGGAAGATCTCCATTGAGGAGAGCAGCCACTTCATCGAACTCCTGGACCGGACGCTCTTGGGCTATACTTACCTGGGCGAGTAACGTTTGACAGGTTGTTGAAAAACAGCCATCTCGCCGCCATCCTCGAAAGCCTCCTTGTGCGGCGTAGCGCTGCTACGCCTCCGCGGGACTTCCTGCGGGTGCGACGATCTGACTATTTTTGAACGGCCTGAGTTTTCAACAACCTGACAGTCCATTACTTTGTAAAAGTTTTGTTACGGGCATTGCGCCGACAGGCGAATGTCCGTAGTATCTTATGCACTATTTTACCAAACTGAGCAGCGTTAGATTCGCGATGATAACGGCGCTGGCGAGGAGGCAGGCCCGCAGGCGTAGCAGCGCTACGTCGAGGAGCATGCGGACGAGCCAACGTCGTTAGGGCGCGAATATGACGCTGCGACTCCGGAGGGAACATGAGCAAAGTTCTCATCATCGGCGCCGGCGGCGTCGGCCAGGTTGTGACCCACAAGTGCGCCCAGCGCCGGGACATCTTCAGCGAGATCACCCTGGCCTCCCGCACCAAATCCAAATGCGACGCCATCGCGGCCCAGATAGCCACACCGGTCGCCACCGCCCAAGTGGATGCCGACAATGTGCCGGAGCTGGCCGCGCTGATCCGTAAGGAACAGCCGAAACTGGTGATCAACGTGGCCCTGCCCTACCAGGACCTGCACATCATGGATGCCTGCCTGGAAACCGGCGTGGATTATCTGGACACCGCCAACTACGAGCCGCTGGACACGGCCAGATTCGAATACTCCTGGCAGTGGGCCTACCAGGAGCGCTTCAAACAGGCCGGAATCATGGCCCTGCTCGGTTCCGGCTTCGATCCGGGCGTGACCAACGTCTACACCGCCCTGGCGGCCAAAAAATATCTCGACGAGGTCCAGGAGCTCGACATCATCGACGCCAACGCCGGCTCCCACGGCCAGCCGTTTGCCACCAACTTCAACCCGGAGATCAACATCCGCGAGGTGACCGCCACCTGCCGCCACTGGGAGAACGAGCAATTCATGGAGACGCCGCCGCTCTCCACCAAACGGGCCTTCGACTTTCCCGACGGCATCGGCCCCATGAACATCTACCGTCTCTACCACGAGGAGATGGAGTCCATTGTCAAGCACATCCCCACCATCAAAAAGGCCCAGTTCTGGATGACCTTTTCGGACAACTACCTGAAACACCTGGAGGTGTTGCAGAATGTGGGCATGACCCGCATCGACGAGGTGGAGTACAACGGCCAGAAGATCGTGCCGATCCAGTTTTTGAAAGCCCTGCTGCCCGACCCCGGCTCCCTGGGGCCGCTGACCAAGGGGAAGACCTGCATCGGAGTCATCGCTCGCGGCCTCAAGGACGGCAAGCGCAAGCAGGTCTATATCTACAACATCTGCGACCACGAGGCCTGCTACAAGGAAGTGCAATCCCAGGCCATCAGCTACACCACCGGCGTGCCGGCCGTGGTGGGTGCCATCATGATGCTGACCGGGAAATGGCACGCACCGGGCGTCTGGAACATGGAGCAGTTCGACCCGGAGCTGTTCCTGGAGGTGCTGGGGCCCATGGGGCTGCCGACGGTAGTGGTAGACGGCGGCGAGTGGCCGGAGTTGTGAGGGTCAAAAGCCGTTGCCGTTGACCACGGAGGACAGACTTCATGGACGAGCAGGCAATTCTTAAGCGGAGAAATGAGGCATGGGAACACTGTGGGAAATGCGCTAAGTACGTTGGTGCTTTGACGGTCGAAGTCATCCGCCATGCGTTGAAGGACAATGGTATTCCTGTTTCTGGACGTGACGTATTCATCCGTGGAATCCCGATTGAGTTTGACCTTCTTGTTCCGCGACTTGGCACACCCTGTCCCGCTGACGAAATCCTTTATGAACCTGGAGACGTAATTGCCGTATTAGAGATCAAAGCTTCAGGATTGTTTGATCATAATTCTAAAAAACGCATTGAAGATTGCCGCAAAGAAGTTCTGAGAGCAAATCCAAATATTTTCTATGGATATGTGACATTAAGCGAACGGAAAGGCTTTCATGAGAAAAACTTCCGTGAAGATGATTGGGCTTATCCACTTTTTTGGTATAAACAATTAAATGGGCAGCAACCTTACGAATCGACAGAACTTTGGGAAAAGCTGTTGTCTGAACTCCGTAAACGCATCAATACAAAATGAAATGTAACTCGTCAGAGTTTCTTACAAAAGTCCCCTCCCCCCTTGTGGGGGAGGGTTAGGGTGGGGGGTAGTGGAGGAGACGATGCCACTGAACCTGACACAGGCGGCACGGGAGTTACGAAAAAACTCCACCGATGCGGAACGTCTGCTATGGAAATACCTGAAGGCCAAGCAACTTGACGGTCTGAAATTCAGGCGCCAGGAACAAATAGGTCGATTCATAGCCGATTTTGTCTGTTTTGAGCAGAAGCTGATCATTGAAGCAGACGGCGGTCAACACGCACTGGAAGCGGAGAAGGATCAGGAACGTACTGTCTGGCTCAACACGCAGGGATTCACCGTTCTTCGTTTCTGGAATAACGAAATCCTTTCAAATATTGAGGGGGTCATTGATGCGATCAGGAGACATTGTGGCAGTAGTTAGCATGTCGCCCTCTCCCCAACCCTTTCCCACAGAGGGGAGAGGGAGCAATAACCAAAAGGCAATTTTGTGACCGGTATCGATATCGACAAAACCCTTGAACTCGCCCCTTCCCCGGCCTACGTGGTGGACCTGGGCAGGCTGCGCCACAACCTGGCCATCCTGGACGAGGTCCAGAAACGGAGCGGCGCCAGGATCCTCATGGCGATGAAAGCCTTCTCCATGTGGAGCGTGTTCCCCATCATCCGGGAGACCCTGCAGGGAGTCTGCGCCAGCTCCCCCTGGGAGGCGCGCCTGGGGCGGGAGGAGTTCGGGGGCGAGGTGCACAGCTTCGCCGCGGCCTTCAAGGAGAGCGACGTTGTGGAGTTGCTGCCCATCTCCAACCACCTGGTCTTCAATTCCTTCAACCAGTTGGAGCGCTTCCGACCGCTGTGGGAAAAGGAAAAGGGACGGGTCTCCATAGGCCTGCGGGTCAATCCCGAACACTCCGAGGGGCACACCCCCATCTACGACCCCTGCGCCCCGGCCTCGCGCCTGGGGATTCCCCGGGCGGAGTTCGAGGGTCAATCTCTGGAAGGGGTGGAGGGACTGCACTTCCATACCCTCTGCGAGCAGTTGTTCGAACCGCTGGAGCGGACGGCGCGGACGTTCGAGGAGAAGTTCGGCGAGTTTCTGTCCCGCATGAAGTGGCTCAACCTGGGTGGCGGCCACCACATCACCCGCGAGGGATACGACCTCGATGGCCTGGTGGAACTGGTGACGTATTTCCGCGAGAAGTACCGGATCGAGGTCTACCTGGAACCGGGCGAGGCCATCGCCATCGGTACCGGCATCCTGGTAGGCGAGGTGCTGGACGTGGTGCACAATGCCATGGATATCGCCATCCTGGACGTCTCGGCCACCTGCCACATGCCGGACATCCTGGAGATGCCCTATCGCCCCGGCATCGAGAACGGCTTCGACCCCGGCGAAAAGACCCATACCTACCGTTTGGGCGGCCCCTCCTGCCTGGCGGGGGACATCATCGGCGACTGGTCCTTCGACCGGCCGCTCATGGCGGGCGACCGGCTGGCCTTCCTGGACATGGCCCACTATACCATGGTCAAGACCACCACCTTCAACGGCATCCAGCATCCGGCCATCTGCACCTTTGAACCCCGGACCGGCGAATTGAAGGTGGTGCGCAGCTTCGGCTATGCAGATTTCAAGGCAAGACTTTCGTAAGCCAAGCACCACGGTAACAAAAACCGGTTTCTCACCCGCTCACAGAGGCACGGAGAACACCGGAACCCCAAAAACTATTCTTAATGATGGTTTTACCCAGAACTGTTATTTTGCTTTCGGGAGTCAGCATTCTGATTTTCTCTGTGCCTCTGCGAGCTTTGTGAGAGATAGACTTTTATTTTTCGAGGTATTCCCATGGAACTGAAAACGAGAATATGGATGACCGGCGCGCTGGAATGGTACGGCTATATAGGCGACCAGCAGATGTTCCTCGGCCAGCGCTCCTTCCCCAATCCCCTGGAGGAGGGGGACGAGTGGACCACCGAGGTCGGCGACATGTTCAAGGTCATCGACGGCGAGATCCGTTTGATGGGGAAGACCGAGCCCCCCAGAAAGTTCTGGTAACACCGGTCCAATCCTTGATTTGAGCTCGGCATGGCCCTGCGGGGCGGCATTCCCGCCCCACTCCCCTTTCGCGTCTCCACGCTTTACTTCGTGCCGGCGCTCTGCTATCACCATCCCATGTCCACCCATTCGTCCCACATCATAGAGGTCGCCATTCCGGTTCCCCTGGACCGCACCTTCCACTACCGCGTCCCCCGGAGTATGGAGGGAAAGGCCCTTGCCGGGCGGCGCGTTTTCGTCCCCTTCGGCCGCCGCCGGCTGACCGGCTACATCCTGGGCGATGCGACGGAAACCCCATCCCACGAGCTGAAGGATATCCTGGAGGTGCTGGACCCGGACCCGCTCTGGACGGACGGAGAGCTGGAGTTTTTTCGCTGGGTGGCCTCCTACTACCTGCACCCCCTGGGGGAAGTCCTCAAAACGGCTCTTCCCGCCGGCATCAACATCCAGGACCGCAAGGGCTCGGACCGGACCGCCCCCGGCGTCAGCGGCGGGAAAGCCATCAAGACCGAGATCGCCTACCGCGCCGCAACGTCGTGTGAGCCCGCCCCTCACCTGGGCGCCAAGGCGGCGGCCATCCTGGACGTGGTCAAGGAGGCGGGCGATATCCCGGCGGCCGAATTGCGGCGGCGCTTCGGCGCCTGCTCGCCGCAGCTCAAGCGGCTGGCTGAATTGGGCCTCGTGACCGGCGAGACGCGGGAGGTTTATCGCGACCCGTTCGGCGACGACGTGGTGGAGCGCGATAGCCCCCGGCTCCTCTCCCGCCACCAGCAGGCAGCCCTGAACGCCCTGTGCGCGGCGCTGGACCGGCACGCCTTCGCCCCCTTCCTGCTGCACGGCGTGACCGGCAGCGGCAAGACCGAGGTCTACCTCCAGGCCATCGCCCAGGCTCTGGAACAGGGAAAGACCGCCCTGGTGCTGGTGCCGGAGATTGCCCTGACCCCCCAGCTGGTGCGGCGCTTCCGCGCCCGCTTCGGCCACGGCATCGCCGTCCTGCATAGCGGCCTTTCCGACGGCGAGCGCTACGACGAGTGGCGGCGCATCAGGCGCGGCCAGGCCCGGATCGTCATCGGCGCCCGCTCGGCCATCTTCGCCCCCCTGGCCGGGATCGGCGTCATCATCGTCGATGAGGAACATGAGGCGTCCTTCAAGCAGGCCGACGGTCTGCGGTACAACGCCCGCGACCTGGCGCTGGTCCGCGGCCGGATGGAGCAGGCCGTGGTCCTGCTCGGATCGGCCACGCCGCTGGTCACCAGCCGGTATGCCGCGGAACACGGCAAGCTGGCGCTGCTTACCCTGCCGGAGCGGGTCGAACAACGTCCCATGCCCACCGTCGAACTGGCCCCCATGAAGGGGGTTGCAACGGCCATCAGCCCGCTCCTGACCCCTGCCCTGGAGAAAACCCTGGCCGCCAGCGAGCAGGCCATCATCTTTCTCAACCGGCGCGGTTTCGCCACCTACCTGGTCTGCGGGGAGTGCGGCGCGCCGCTGACATGCCCCAACTGCTCCGTGTCCCTCACCTACCACCGCCAGCGCGGCCAGAGCGTCTGCCACTACTGCGATTATGCCATCCCCGCCCCCGGTACCTGTCCGGCCTGCGGCTGCCCGGAGTTGAAGGAGTTGGGGGCCGGCACCGAACGGCTGGAGCACGACCTGCGGGAACTGTTGCCCCAGGCGCGCATCCTGCGCATGGACAGCGACACCACCGGCGGCAAGGGAAGCCACGGACGCCTCCTGGCCCGCATGTCCGACGGCAGCGCCGACATCCTGGTGGGAACCCAGATGATCGCCAAGGGACACGACTTCCCCGGCGTGACCCTGGTGGGGGTGGTCAATGCCGAAGCCAGCCTCGGCATGCCCGATTTTCGCGCCGCCGAACGCACCTTCCAGATCCTGTCCCAGGTCATCGGCCGGGCCGGGCGGGGGGACGCCCCCGGCCGGGTGATCGTCCAGGCGCAGAGCGGCGACCATTACGCCATCCAGTGCGCCGTACGGCATGACGACTACGCCTTCTACCGCCAGGAGCTGGAATTCCGCCGCGAGGTCGGCTACCCCCCCTTCAGCTTCCTGGCCTGCCTCGGTTTTTCCGGCACGGCCGAGAAACCGGTGGCAGAGCATGCCGAGGCGATGGCCCGGATGCTGCTGCAATTGAAACGGGAAAAAGGCCTGCGCGTGGAGATCCTGGGGCCGGCGCCCGCGCCTCTTTACCGTCTGCGGGGCCGTTTCCGTCGCCAGATCCTGCTCAAAGCAGTAACCCGCAACGATCTGCGCCGCCTGATCGTCGCCTGGCAGCACAACCGCACTCCTGCTTCGCCTATCCGCGAGTATGTGGATATCGATCCGGTGGATATGCTGTAACGGAGAGCAGACGCAAAAAAATCCGACCCTGCCTCTCAGGGGTTCTGCGGCAACCAGCTTTTCCGGAATGAAAAAACGGCCCTTCCGCTTGCGGGGAAGGGCCGTTCGCATGAAACGGTTGCTGCGACGGGCTCAGCTCCGGCGCAGCCCGGCTGTCAGGAAGATTTCCACGGTTACGATCTCGTTCACCAGATGCTGGCCCAGTTTCTCAAAAAATCGCCCCGAGCCGTAAATGGCCCCCCAGCGGGTGCGGTCGAGATCGCACAGCACCCTGGCCTTGATGTGATCGTCCGGCAGGAGTGCCATCTCGGCCGTAAGCGGCAGCTCCCGGTGCACCCCCCTCAGTTCGAGGCTGCCCGTCACCTGGTAGACAAGGGAAGAGCTGGACGCCTCCGGCAGGAATTCCGATCCGTTAATGGCATAGACCGCAGACGGGTAGTTCTCCACATCGAAAAAATCGTCGGATTTCAGGTGGCTGACCAGCATGCTGCGGTATCCCTCATCCGCCAGATCCAGGTCTGCGATGGAGCGCATGTCAAGGGAGACGCTTCCGCCCGTCAGCAGTCCATTTTTTATGCCGACCTCCCCCCCCGATACGGCGATGGTGCCGTAATGCCTGCCATTCAGGTTGCGTCCCAGCCACTCCAGCCTGCTGGCGGCACTATCGACGGCATACAGTCCGTCCTTGAGGGTCATTTCCGCGGCACCCGGGCCTTCGCCCGCTTCGAGCCCATAACCGGCGGCCAGCCAGGCCGCCAGGCCACCGACCAACTCACGCACGTCGCGATATCCCGCGCGCCTCAGCTTATCCACCGCAACCGCGGCCTCCCGCGAGCGGGCGCTGGCGCCGTACACCACCAAGGGCGTATCCCGGTCGTTGACGATGCCGGTCAATTTTTCCAGAAACGCCATCTCATACACACACGCGTTGCCCGCCCCCGGGATATGCCGTTCACCGTAGTATTCGGGGGGGAGCACGTCGATCAGACAGACGGGGCCGCCCGAATCCAGCAAAGATTTCAGTTCATCTGCCGAGATATTGGATAACATGGTCATCACGCACCTTTCACCTTCCAATGTTTGTCCCCGCAACCGCCCGGCCGGTTTCGCCATGGGTCGCCCCCGGCGCGAGGCCCGGCGATGCGCCGCATCCCGGACGCCAACCTCCTTCATCCGGCGCAGGCACCCCTCCTTCCGCCGGCAACGGATACGATATACCGGCAGCAATTTTTCCGCCGTGGTTTTAATTATATGCCCATATTGCAACCCGTCAACATGACTGTTTTTGTCCCGTTTTGCCGCCAATTTTCCTTTGCCCCTCCTCACCGCTTCGTGCTATACAAAATCTTTATTTTTACCCACTGTTTCACCCCGACTCGACAGGAGCACTCGATGATTACCTTCAAAGGCGTGCACAAGTGGTTCAAGAGCCTGCACGTACTCAACGATATCAACCTGCACGTGACTCCCGGCGAAGTGCTGGTCGTTTGCGGCCCGTCCGGCTCCGGCAAGTCCACACTCATCCGCACCATCAATCAGCTTGAGCCTATCGACAAGGGGACGCTGGTTGTTGACGGCATGGACCTCCTGGACAGGAAGACCGATATCAACAAACTGCGGGCCGAGGTCGGCTTTGTTTTCCAGCAGTTCAATCTGTATCCCCACCTTTCCGTCCTGAACAACATCACCCTGGCCCCGGTGAAGATCCGCAAGACCGCCAGAAAGGACGCCGAAGATCAGGCCATGGCGTTACTGGAACGGGTCGGTCTGGCCGAAAAACGCAACGCATACCCTTCCCAGCTTTCCGGCGGCCAGCAGCAGCGCGTGGCCATTGCCCGCGCCCTGGCGATGAAACCGAGGATCATGCTCTTCGACGAACCGACCTCGGCCCTTGACCCGGAGATGATCGGCGAGGTTCTGGCGGTCATGAAGGATTTGGCCGTGAGCGGCATGACCATGGTAGTCGTCACTCACGAGATGGGGTTTGCCCGCGAGGTGGCCCACCGGGTGGCTTTCATGGATGCCGGCACCGTCCTGGAAGAGGCGACGCCCGCCGAGTTCTTCAGCAAGCCGAAGCACGAGCGCGCCCAACAGTTCCTGAGGCAGCTCCTGACGCCGATGCACTGCGAATGCCCCTAAAACCGGGATTTCCGGTCTTTACCATCACTCTTGAAGGAGGAATGAACATGAAGAAACTTGCGACGTTATTCATGGTTACGGTACTGGCCGCACTGGCCGCCAAAACGGTACTGGCCGCTGACACCCTGGCCGAAGTGAAGAAAAAAGGGGTACTGGTGGCCGGGGTCAAGGACTCCCTGCCCCCCTTCGGGTATGTGGATGAGAAGACCCGCACCATCGTGGGTTACGACATCGATTTCATCAACGCCATCGCCAAGAAACTGGGCGTCAGGGTTGAACTCAAGCCGGTCACCTCGGCCAGCCGCATGCCCCAGCTGCAGGAAGGGCACATCGACATCATCGCCGCCACCATGACCAAGAATCCGGAGCGGGCCAAACAGATCGACTTCAGCCATACCTATTTCTTCACCGGCCAGAAGTTCATCACCAAGAAAGGGACCGTCAAGAGCCTGAAGGACCTGGACGGCAAGAAGATCGGGACCGCCAAGGGCTCCACCTCCGAGCAGAACGCGAAGAAGGCGATCCCCTCGGCCACCGTGCTCTCCTTTGACGACTATCCCCAGGCGCTGCTGGCCCTGGAACAGGGCAAGGTGTTCGCCGTGACGACCGACGAGGCGATCCTGGCCGGCATCCTCGCCAAGGCCCCCGGCAAGGAGCGCTTCGAGATCCCCAATGTCCAGATCTCCGACGAGCCCTACGGCCTCGGCATGCGCAAGGGTGACAAGAACTTCGTGGATTTCGTCAACAAGACCATCCTGGAGATGGAAAAAACCGGCGAAGCCGCCAGGATCTTCACCAAGTGGTTCGGTCCCGCGACCCAGTTCCATCTGCACCGCAACTTCAAAATCACGGCTGACAGGTAATCCGGCAACGCAGGGGGGCGACGGGCGGGGAGAAAGGCCCCTGCCCGTCGCCCCCCGCACTTCATGAGGGCTCCACGTGCTTAACTATAAATTCGACTGGTCGATCGTAACCTCGGGCAAATACTTTGAATGGCTGGTTTCGGGATTCAAGGTTACCTTGCAGCTTTCGGCACTCTCCATCGTGCTGGCATTCCTGCTGGGGCTGTTGATCGCCGTCATGCGCATGAGCCACAACAGGCCGATCCGCTGGCTTTCCCTTGCCTACCTGGAGTTTTTCCGCAACACCCCGCTTCTGGTGCAGATCTTTTTCTGGTACTTCGGCTCGTACAAGATCCTGCCGACCGCCGTCAACGACTGGCTGAACAGCACCAACTTCGAGTTCGCCGCCGCCGTAATCGCCCTGACCATCTACACCTCCGCCTTCATCGCCGAGGACATCCGTTCCGGCGTGCTGGCCATCCCCAAGGAGCAGATGGAGGCGGCCCGCAGTGCCGGATTTTCCTACCTGCGCTCCATGCAGTACATCATCCTGCCCCAGGCGGTCCGTCTCACGGTGCCGCCGCTGGTGAACCAGTTCCTCAACCTGGCCAAGAACTCGTCCCTGGCCATGACCATCGGCGTCATGGAACTGACCTACCAGGCCCGGCAGGTGGAGAGCTATACCTTCAAGGGCTTCGAGGCGTTCACCGCGGCAACCGTGGTCTACGTGGCCATTTCCCTCGTCATCACGGCCCTGGTGAACCTCTACAACGAGAAAGTCCTCAACATCCACAAGGCGGCCTGATATGGATCAATTCTTCAATATATCGGTGATTGCCGACAACTTCACCTACTTCATGATCGGCCGCTTTCCCCACGGCCCCCTGGGCGGCCTGGGCCTGACCCTGTACCTGGCGGTGATCTCCTGCATCCTCTCCTTTTTCGGCGGCCTGATTCTGGGATTGCTCAGCATCTCCCGCTTCCCGGCCGTGCGCTACCCCGCCATCGCTTTTATCAACCTCGTGCGCGGCATGCCGCTCCTGATGGTCATCTTCTGGATGTACTTCCTCATGCCGGCCCTGTTCGGCAAGGTTGCGGAAAGCCAAACCGTCATCATGGGACTGACCCTGTTCACCTCGGCCTACATGTCCCGCATCGTGGTGGCCGGCATCGAGGGGATTCCCAAGGGACAGACCGAGGCGGCCACCTCCACCGGCCTCAAGCCGTGGCAGGCCATGCTCTATATCGTGCTTCCCCAGGGTCTGCGCAACATGATCCCCTCCTTCGTCAACCAGTTCGTGTCCCTGATCAAGGACACCTCCCTGGCCTTTATCGTCGGGGTGTCCGAACTGACCCACGTGGGGACCCAGATCAACAACCGCACCATGGCCTATCCTACGGAAATCTTCGTGTTCATCGCTGTGGTCTATTTCATCCTCTGCTACGCCTTCACCTCCCTTTCGCGCTGGCTGGAACAGCGGCTTGCCTGGCGCAAGGCCATTTGACACGCCGGACACTCCGCGGGCATCGAGGCGGCTTGTCACAGGTCGAATTTCTGGTACAATGAATTCCGGTATGGACCATACCGGACTGTGACCTCTTTTTCGTTTGGGGAACATCGTGAACCGTCATGTCCCGTTCAACCCGGCCCCACTTCTGTTGAGAAAAACTCCACCCCGGCGCCCGGCGCCAAGCACGACCTCCCCGGCGGGAAAATCCTCCTGCCACCCGGTTCCCGGCTTCTATTTCCCCGTTTATCCCTGTCCCGCAGCTCCCTTTCGCCCCGGCGGCAAGCCGGGACCATGCTTCGAGGGGTGACATGACGCCCGATCACGTACCGGCCGATATCACCATTCTGTACGTGGAGGACGAAGCCACCTCCCGGGAACAGGTCAGGCGTTTGCTCACCATGCGGGGCTATCGGCTGATAGTGGCCGAAAACGGGCGTGACGGGCTTGAGCTTTACCTGGAGCACACCCCCGATATTGTGCTGACCGATATCATGATGCCGTTCATGAACGGGCTGGAAATGGCCCGGGAGGTCCGCACCAGGGCGTCCGACGCCCAGATCGTCGTCATGACCGCCTTCAATGACATAGATTACCTGCTCCAGGCGATCGACATCGGCATCAACCAGTTCGTCCCCAAACCGGTTGACTTCCAGAAGCTTTTCGAGGCCGTCGAGCGCAGCATCAGCGTTGTGATGATGCAACGGCAGCTCCGCCGGCAGAACGAACATATCCGCCTGCTTTCCAACGCCCTGGAGCAATCCCCCAGTATGGCGCTTATCACCGACACCACGGGCGCCATCGAATACGTGAACCGCAAGTTCTGCGAGACAACCGGATTCGAGGCCGATGAAGTGATCGGACAGACGCCGCGCATCATCAGATCGGGAGAAACCCCGGCCGGGGTCTATCAGGAGCTGTGGGGCACCATCCTGCAGGGCAATGAATGGCACGGCAGCATGCTTAACCGCAAAAAAAACGGCGACCTCTTCTGGGAGAACATGAGCATATCCCCCATCAAGGCGCCGGACGGTTCGGTGGTCAAGTTCATCAAGAGCGGGGAGGACGTGACCCGGCAGAGGACCCTGGAGACGGAGAACCTGAGGGCCCGGAAGATGGAGGCCATCGGCATTCTGGCCGGCGGCATGGCCCACGACTTCAACAACCTGCTGCAGGTGATTCTTGGCTACATCTCCCTGGCCAAAATGCAGGCCGACTCCCCCCAGACCATCGTCGGGATGCTGGAGACCGCGGAGCAGACCTCCCTGCGTGCCAAGGAACTGAGCCTGCGCCTGCTGGCATTTTCCAGGGGTGGCGACTCTTTCATGCATCCCGCCCCCCCGGCCCCCCTGATCACATCGGCCGTCACCGCTGCGCTGGGGGACAGGGCCGACATTACGGGCGAATTCAGTATCGCGCCCGGATTGCGGCCGGTGAGGATGGACAGGGTCCAGATGGAGCGGACCTTTGCCAGCCTGGCACAGAACGCCGCCGAGGCCATGCCCCACGGCGGCACCCTGCGCGTGGAAGGGGAACACGTGACCGTAACCGCACAGGATACCCTCTCCCTCCCGGCCGGGGAGTACGTACACATTATTCTCCATGATAGCGGCAGGGGCATCCCGCCCGAGATCCTGCCCAGGATATTCGACCCCTACTTCACCACCAAGGAGATGGGCAACCAGAAGGGCATGGGGCTCAGCCTGGCGCTCTGCCACTCCATCATCCGCAAGCACCGGGGCGCCATCAACGCCGAATCCGCACCCGGCAAGGGGACGACGTTCCACATCTACCTGCCGGCCCTTGCGGAGGAGCCGGGTGCGGTGCCGGTTGAGTCGGCAAATGAAATTTGACAAGCTCTCCCGCACCGAAGGCGATCCAGCCGGATATCTTTTTCTCTGGCCTTCGTGTTACTGAAGCGGGAGTAAAAAGAAAACGAGGATGAGTGTGGAATGAGCCTAAATGAATTTGCCATCCCAGGGAATATGAGCTATTAATATATAACCTTTTGAAGAGTTTACGAGAAACAGATGCCATCACGAACCGTTAGGGACATAGCGCCGGAAGCATTAAGCCAGTTCCACCCTTTCAGACTCCTGCCTGATAGAGCGAGCGTCTCCTCCCGCCAAAAAGCGGCCCAGGAGACCGCCGCATCTCTGGCCCAGGGGTTAAAGGAGCATTTCAAAGCTTCAAGGGTTCTGCTTTTTGGCTCCGCCACCCGCGCTGATTTCAGCGAATGGTCTGATATCGACCTTGCGGTCTGGGGCATCGCCGCCGAGGATTATTTCAAGGCCGTTGCCTATGCCAGCGGTTACAGCAGTCTTTTCAGAATCGATCTGGTGGATGGGGAAGACTGCCAGCCAGCCCTGCTCCGGCATATCATCCGGCAGGGGATAGCGTTATGACCCCCCACCCACAGGCCGCAATTCTGGCCGCCAGAATTGATACGGAACTATCGGAACTCAGGCTGGTGGTGGAGCGGACCCTCCAGGCTTGGATCAAGTCTGTCGAACAGGATGACGATTTTTATCTGGATAGTGTTCCCTGAACCTTCACGCCTTTTATTCCGGCCTGGAGCGGATATTCGAGAAGCTTGCGGCGGTCGTTGATGGGGCGGTACCCAGCGCCGCCAACTGGCATCAGGAACTACTGATACAGATGCAGACAGAAATCCCTTCCGTGAGACCTGCCGTGATCTCGGAGCCATTAAAAGAGGCTTTGGAAGAGTACCGGGGGTTCCGACATGTAGTCCGTAATGTGTACACCTATCACCTCAAACCGGAGAAACTCAAGTTGCTGGTAGACAACCTGGAAAACACGTTCAAAACGGCTTCGGAAGAACTGACAGCGTTTGGGGACTTTTTGAAAACATCGAACTAAGAAAGTCAAACCATCTCCCCCTCTCCGCCCGCTTGCACAGCGCCCAGCGCGGTGCAAGGCTGTTTAACCCCTCACTCCCCCTACCGGAAGACACCATTTCACTTCCTTCGCCGATTCTGGTATCGTGGACACATCCACACGTTCGGAGCACCAATGCACCACGGCGGCATCTATGAAGAAGAAATAGCGGGCAAGGCGTACGACACCCGCCTGTTGGCCCGTTTTATCCGTTACGTCGCCCCCTACCGCACGGCGATCGCCACCGTGCTGGTCACCATACCGCTGGTCGCCGCCTGCCGCCTGGCCCAGCCCTGGATCATCAAACTTGCCATCGACGGCCACATCACCACCGGCAGGCTGGCTGGGCTGGAGGGGATCGCCCTGGCGTTCCTGGGGGTCCTGCTGGCGGAATCGCTCTTCTCCTTTCTGCAGGTCTACCTGCTCCAGTCCGTGGGCCAACGGGTCATGGCCGACATGCGCGAGGAACTCTACCGCCACGTCATGCGCCTGCCGGTCTCCTGGTTCGACCGGGTGCCCACGGGCAGCGCCGTCACCCGCCTGACCAGCGACGTGGAGGTCCTGGGCGAGATGTTCGCCTCGGGGATCATCACCATCGTGGGCGATGTCATGCTGCTGGCGGGCATCATATCGGTCATGCTCTGGATGAACCTGAAGCTGTCGCTGGTGACGTTCAGCATCCTCCCGCTTCTCCTGTACGTCGCCTGGGCCTTCCGCCGCAGGATGCGCCAATCGTTCCGCGAGGTGCGGGCGCGCCTGGGACGCCTCAACGCCTTTCTGGCCGAGTGCATCGGCGGCGTCAGCATCATCCAGGCATTCGGCCGCGAACACGATGAAGAGCGGCGCTTCAGCGACCTGAACGCTTCCTACCGGGACGCCAACATGCCGGTCATCTTCTGGGATGCGTCGCTGTACGCCATCGTGGAAGCCCTCTCGTCCATCGCCGTGGCCCTGATCATCTGGTACGGCGGCGGCGAGATCCTCCGGGGGGCGCTCACCTTCGGGGTCCTGGTGGCCTTCATCCAGTACATCGAGAAATTCTTCACCCCCATCCGCGACCTGTCGGCCAAGTATTCGGTCATGCAGGGCGCCATGGCGGCCCTGGAGCGTATTTTTGCCCTGCTGGACACGCCGGCCGGGACCACCGAAGTCGAAGCCCCCCCCCAGGCTCCAACTGGCAGGTTGTTGAAACACTCAGGTTGTTCAAAAATAGTCAGATCGTCGCACCCGCAGGAAGCCCCGCGGAGGCGTAGCAGGGCTACGCCGCACAAAGGGGCTTGCGAGGACGGCGGCGAGATGGCTGTTTTTCAACAACCTGGGCCCCTGATCGAATTCCGTAACGTATCCTTTGCCTACCGCGAGGGGGACAATGCCCTGGAGGACTTCAGCATGACCGTCCGGCGCGGCGAACGGATCGCGCTGGTGGGCGAGAGCGGCGGCGGCAAGACCACCATCACGCGGCTTCTGACCCGCCTTTACGAGATCGACAGCGGCAGCATCCTCATGGACGGCGTGGACGTGCGCGCCCTGCGGGGCAGCGACCTGCGCCGGCGCATCGGCGTCGTCCTCCAGGACCCCTGCCTGTTTGCCGGCAGCATCGAGTTCAACATCTGCCTGGGCGACGAGGAGGCGCGGGCACGGGTCCGAACGGCGGCGGCCGCCGTCGGCGCCGACCGTTTCATCGAACGTCTTCCCCACGGGTATGGGGAGGATATCAGGGAGCGGGGCAGCAACCTTTCCGTGGGAGAAAAGCAGCTTATCTCCTTTGCCCGGGCCGTGGCCTTCGATCCCGAGGTCCTGGTGCTGGACGAGGCGACCGCCAGTGTCGATTCCGCCTCGGAGCAGATGATCCAGGAAGGGATCAGGGGGTTAATGCGGGGCCGCACCTCGCTGATCATCGCCCACCGGCTTTCCACCATTCAGGATGCCGACCGGATCGTGGTGGCGCACCACGGCCGCAAGTCGGAAGAGGGAACGCACCAGGAGCTCATGAAGAACCAGGGGATCTATTACCGGCTGTACCAGTTGCAGTTCAACGGCCTTTGAGCAGGTTGTCGAAAACAGCCATCTCGCCGCCCCTGCCGTAGCAAGCCACTCACCACGCCGGTCCTCCGCCGGACGGCCGCTTATCTCCTCGAATGCAAAGGCTGAGGCTTTCCGGGCAAACGGAGACATGGAGGCGTCGCGGATTCAGGACTGTTGCATAACAGTGCGGAAACTGATACCGTTACACAATCAGCAGGATTCACACCCGGAGGAAACGTATGTGCACCACTTGCGGCTGCGGCCCGACCGATACGCATGACCATGACCACCACCACGGCGACCACCACCACAGCCATAGCCACAGCCATGAGCACGGGAAAGACGACCATAACCACAAGCACGATCACCACGGCCACGACCGCCATGATCACGACCATGGCGGCGGGAAGCGGACCGTCATTGCCATCGAAGAGGATATCCTGGCCAAGAACAACCGCCTGGCCTCCTTCAACCGCGCCCTGTTCAAGGACAAGGGCATCTTCGTCCTCAACCTGGTAAGCTCTCCCGGCTCGGGCAAAACCACCCTTCTGGAGCGAACCCTGCGGGACCTGGCGGACCGGTTCCGTTTCGCCGTGATCGAGGGGGACCAGCAGACCGACAACGACGCCCAACGTATTGCCGCCACCGGCGTGCCGGTCCGTCAGATCAATACCGGCGCCGGCTGCCACCTGGACGCCCACATGGTCATGCACGGCACCGAGGGGTTCGACCTGGACAGCCTGGACGTGCTGCTGATAGAAAACGTGGGCAACCTGGTCTGCCCGGCGTCCTTCGACCTGGGCGAGCACCACAAGGTGGCGGTCCTCTCGGTCACCGAGGGCGAGGACAAGCCGCTCAAATACCCCCAGATGTTTCACAACTCGACGGTCATGCTGCTCAACAAGACCGACCTGCTCCCCCACCTGGACTTTGATGTGGAAAAATGCAAGGAATACGCCCGCCGGGTCAGCCCCGCCATCACGATCTTCGAGGTGTCGGCGCGTACCGGCGAGGGGATGGATGCGTGGTATCAGTGGCTTACGACGGGAACGGCACAACCATAATCCGCAGGCGTTTCCTCATCAGCGGCATCGTCCAGGGCGTCGGGTTTCGCCCCTTCGTATTCCGCCTGGCCCGCGAACTCGGCCTGAGCGGTTGGGTGCGCAACATCCCCGCCGGGGTGGAGATGGAGGTCCAGGCGGCGGCAGAAGCGCTGGATTCCTTTCAGCACTCCCTGACCCACGACCTGCCGCCCCTGGCCGTTGTCACGTCCAGTTCCGCAGAGGACATCCCCCCGATAACGGAACACGGCTTCACCATCCTTCCCAGTGCCGACGGCGAGAAGAACATCCAGGTGGCCCCCGACTCGGCGCTCTGCGGCGACTGCCTGCGTGAACTGTTCGACCCGGCCGACCGCCGTTACCGCTATCCGTTCATCACCTGCACCAACTGCGGCCCACGCTACAGTATCATCACCGCCATCCCCTACGACCGGCCCAGGACCACCATGGCCGCCTTCCCGCTCTGCCCCGACTGCCGGCGGGAATACGACGACCCCGCTGACCGGCGTTTCCACGCCCAGCCCATCGCCTGCCCGGCCTGCGGCCCAAAGCTCCGTCTGCTGGACCATGACGCCACCCCGGCCGCGGAGCGGGACGATGCGCTCGTGCAGGCCGTCCAACTCCTCCGGGCGGGGTATATCCTGGCGGTCAAGGGGATCGGCGGCTATCACCTGGCCGTGGACGCCTGCAACCCGGAGGCGGTCCGGCGCCTGCGCGAGCGGAAGAAACGGGACGAAAAGCCCTTTGCCGTCATGGCCGCCGACCTGGCGACCGCCCGCAGGCTTGCGGTGCTGGGCGCAATGGAGGAACGGCTGCTGACCGGCCCGGAGAGCCCGATCGTGATCGCGGCCAAGGCGCCGGATTGCCCGGTCGCGCCCCTGGTGGCCCCGGCCAACGGCTGGCTCGGCCTGATGCTCCCCTATGCGCCGCTCCACCACCTGCTGATGCGGGATCATTTCAGCGCGCTGGTGATGACGAGCGGCAATGTGTCCGACGAGCCGGTGGCCTTTGAAGACAGCGATGCGCTCAAACGCCTGAACGGCATTGCCGATTACTTTCTCGTTCACGACCGCCCGATCCACATACGCAGCGACGATTCGGTCATGCGCGTCTTTCAGGGCAAACCGCTCTTCTACCGCCGGGCCAGGGGCTATGCGCCACGGGCCGTGCGACTTCCCTTCGGGACGCCGCCGCTTCTGGCCGTAGGGGCGGAACTGAAGGGTGCCGTCTGCCTGGTGCAGGGGGAACAGGCCTTTCTGAGCCAGCACATCGGCGACCTGCAGAACAGCTCCACCTGCGACTCGTTCCGCCACACCATCCGGCACCTGTCGGGCATTCTCGAGATAAGCCCCCAGGCCGTGGCCTGCGACCTGCATCCCGACTACCTCTCCTCGGTCCATGCGGCTGAATCCGGACTGCCCCTGACCAGGATTCAGCACCACCATGCCCACCTGGCTGCCTGCATGGCCGAAAACGGCCTGGATGGCACGGTGATCGGCATCATCTTCGACGGCACCGGTCTCGGCGAGGACGGCACCATCTGGGGCGGTGAATTCCTGGTGGGCGGCTACGACGGCTTCCAGCGGGCCGGCAACTTCCTTCCCGTGCCCCTGGCCGGGGGGGATGCCGCGGTACGCGAACCCTGGCGCATGGCCCTGGCGTGGCTGTACCGCTCCCTGGGAAAAGAGGCCTTCAACCTCGACCACCCGGCTGCCCGGCGCCTGAACGATACGGAGAAGGGTATCTTCGCCGCCATGCTGGAACGGGGGCTTAATGCGCCGCTCACCTCCAGTTGCGGCCGGCTGTTCGATGCCGCGGCGGCCGTGCTGGACGTGCGGCAGACCGTCTCCTACGACGGCCAGGCGGCTATCGAACTGGAGGCCCTGGCGGAAGAGGCGGAGGTTCCGGGGACCTATTCCTACGACATCCACACCGACGAACGGCTGGTCATCGATTTCACCCCTCTTTTTGCGGACCTCCTGGCCGATCACGCTGCCGGCGTCGGCACGGGCGCCATGGCCTACCGTTTCCACGCCACCGTTGCCCGCGCCGCCGTGGATGCCTGTACCCGCATCGCCGCGCAGTCCGGCCTGAACCGCGTGGTTCTCTCCGGCGGCGTATTTCAGAATCGCCTTTTGACCGAAATGGTATATACTGGTCTGCTTGATCGGGGACTGCACATATTCACCCACCGGCTGGTGCCCCCCAACGACGGCGGCATCGCCCTCGGGCAGGCGGCCATCGCCGGATGGCAAAGAGGTTGTTGAAAAACAGCCATCTCGTCGCCGTCCTCGCGGGATGAACTCCGCTGGCGCTACGTCACCGATAATCGCCGGGGGCGATTATGCTGCGGGTGCGGCGATCTGACTGTTTTTGAACAACCTCAGCCGCGAGGACCGCGCTCGGATTTGCGGCAGATTTGCCCCGAACGACTGAGCAAAACCGCAGACGTAGCAGCGCTACGTCGAGGACTTTGCGATTGAGGCCGGGGCAAAGATGCCGTGAAGGCGGGCGCGGAGAAAAGGAGATAAACAGGTATGTGTCTTGGTGTGCCCATGAAGATTCTCAGTAGGGACGGCGACAACATCGTGGCCGAGGTGGACGGCGTTCAGAAGGAGGCCAGCGTCATGCTGCTGGGCGAGGAGGTCGGGGTGGGCGACTACGTCATTGTCCATGCCGGATTCGCCATCTCGCGCCTGGATGAAGAATATGCCCAGGAGACCTTGCGGATAATGAAAGAGGTCTTTGCTCCGGAGGATATGCGATGAACAGAGGGGCATCCGGCCCTGAAAGGTTGTTAAAAAACAGTCACCTCGCCGCCATCCTCGAAAGCCCTTTTGTGCGGCGTAGCGCTGCTACGCCTCCTCGGAGCTTGTCTAGCGGGCGCGACGATCTGATTATTTTTGAACAACCTGAGTTTTTCAACAGCCTGCTAAGGAGAGAGAATGAAATTCCAGGATGAATTCCGCGACCGCGAACTGGTCGGAAACATGGCCGCCAACATCCGCCGCATGGCGGAGCGGCTGACCAAACCGGTCAACTTCATGGAGGTGTGCGGCACCCACACCATGTCCATCTACCAGTTCGGCATCCGCTCCCTGTTGCCGGAGAACGTACGGCTCGTCTCCGGCCCCGGCTGCCCGGTCTGCGTGACCCCCGTCGGGTACGTGGACAAGGCCGTGGCCTGCACGGCCGATCCGGCCAATATCGTAGCCACCTTCGGCGACATGCTGCGCGTCCCCGGCAGCCGCTCGTCCCTGATGGAGGAACGGGCCAAGGGCGCCGACGTGCGTATCGTCTACTCCCCCCTTGATGCGGTGGCCCTGGCAAACGCCAACCCCGGACGCCGGGTGATCTTCCTGGGGATCGGCTTCGAGACCACCGCCCCCACCATCGCCGCCAGCATCCTGGAGGCGACGCGGCTCGGACTTTCGAACTACCTGGTTCTTGCCTCCCATAAAACCATGCCGGTGCCTATGGATATCCTCACCGCCGATCCGGACCTGGCCCTTTCCGGTTACCTCTGCCCCGCCCATGTCAGCACGGTCATCGGCGGCAACGCCTACAAGCCGCTGGCGGAGAAATACCGTATCCCGTGCGTGGTGACCGGCTTTGAGCCGGCCGATGTCATGCAGGGTATCGAGATGCTGCTGGCTCAGGTGCTGGCCGGGGAAAGCAAGGTGGAAATCCAGTACAGCCGGGCCGTCAACTGGGAGGGCAACCCGAAGGCCCAGGCCATCATGGAGCGGGTCTTCGTGCCGTGCGACGCCGCTTGGCGCGGCCTGGGGATGCTCCCCGGCAGTGGCCTGGCCATCAAGCCCGAACTGGCCCGTTTCGACGCGGAGAAGGTGCTTGAGATAGATGCGGGCGAGGAGCGGGAGAATCCGGCCTGCCGCTGCGGCGAGGTGCTCAAGGGGAAACTCTCCCCCTTCGACTGTCCGCTCTTTTCCACGGTCTGCACGCCGGAATCGCCGGTGGGGGCCTGCATGGTCTCCAGCGAAGGGACCTGTGCGGCGGCATACAAGTACGGAAGATAACCACATACAAAAGAGGCTCAAAAGGTTCCATTATGACAACCATGCAGGATCTCAAGAACCATTATGGCTTCACCAACGACGATGAAGAACAGCTCAGAGCGTTTCAGCCCCTGGCGGCCCAGCATCAGGAGCGTTTCACCAACCAGTTTTACGACTACCTTTACGGGATGCCCGAAACCACCGCCATCCTCAACAACAGCAACCTCAAGCACCTTCGTGAGGTGAACGGCGCCTGGTTCATGTCACTCTTCAGCGGTACCTACGACAACCATTACATGAACCACCTGACCCGCATCGGCCACGCCCACGTCAAGGTCGGCCTGAGCGTCCACTTCGTCAATGTGGCCATGAACCGGGTCCGCCATTTCCTGCTCAACCTGATCGACGAAAACTACCCGGACCGTGACGAGCGGCGCGCCCTGCGCGAGGCCACCGAGAAGATGCTCGACATGAATCTGGACGTCATGAGTTCCTCCTACCGCGAGGAAGAGCTGAGAAAGGTCTTCGTCTCCCGCAAACTGGAATCCCACCTCATCCGATTGGCCGAACGCTTCACCTATGGCCTCAACCTGGTACTGGTGCTGGCCCTGGCCGGCGTGTCCATCTCGGTTGCCCTGCTGTTCGGCTGGGATCTCATCAACATCTTCCGGGGGGATGTGGAGAAAGGCATCCTCAGCGCCTTGGGCGAGATGTTGATCCTCTGGATGATGATCGAGTTGATGGACAACGAGATCAAGAACCTGAAGGGAGGCAAATTCAACATCCTGGTCTTCATCGGCGTCATCATCGTCGCCATGATCCGCGAGATCCTGATCTCCACCCTGCGTCACGACGACCTGGCCACCCAGGCCTTCCTGGCCGGTACCCTGCTGATCCTGGGAATCCTCTACTACCTGGTTTCCCGGGCACAGAAAGACCTGGACAAGGCGTAACGCATGCCCCCTTTCGCGCACGTTCTCGCCGGGTTCGCCCTCGGCTTCACGTTCCGGAAGGAACTCGGCCGGATCCTGCGGGAGGCCCCGCCCGAATCCTCCATCACGAGCCTTGACCCGGCCCGGCTCATGGCCGACGGCATCAGCGCCCTGGCCCTGGATTTCGATGGCGTCCTGGCCCCCCACGGCTTCCCCGCGCCGCTCCCCGAGGCGCGGGAATGGCTGGCCCGTTGCGGCGCCGTTTTCGGCGCGGACAGGATCTTCATCCTCTCCAACAAGCCGACCGAGGAACGCAAGGCCTGGTTCGGGGACCATTGCCCCGGAATCCGCTTCATCTCCGGCGTCCGCAAGAAACCCTTTCCCGACGGCCTCAAAAAAACAGGGGAACTGGCCCACGTTCCCCCGTCCGCTATCCTCATGGTGGACGACCGCCTCCTGACCGGCTGCCTGGCGGCCCTCAACGCCGGCGCCCGTCCCCTCTACATCCGCCGCCCTTACCGTTCCTTCCGCCACCGCCCCCTGGCCGAGCTGTTCTTCTCGCTGCTGCGGGCCGGGGAGCGCTCGCTTCTCAGATGGCTCGCTCCCGCCATGCCCTCGGGGCAACATCGTCAGCGGAGTTGACTATCTGCCGAAGACGTCAGGCAACCAGCCGGAACAACTCGATGTAATGGGACCGGCACGTCTCTCGGGAAGCCACTTCACAGACGCCGGGGGTTCCCCCCGCCACCAGGGTATAATTCCGTACATTTTGGTACGTTTCCCTCCGAAACGTACCTTACGGAACGCCCGAAACAGGGCAAACTTCATCGCGCCGGCCACAAACTCCAGCCAATGACCACATAATTCCCACTCGTCCACAAAACGCACACCAAGCATAACAATATAATATTATTACACAACATATAAAGCACGCTGAAGATGCGCTGCCACTTTGCCGGTTGCCGCCGCTAAAAAGAACCGATTCTGGCATGCTCCCTGCTCTTTAGGACGACAAGCGCTGATGAACCGGTTCCAGAAACCACCCATTACCCATCACACAAAGGAGAGGTATCATGACCAGGAAAATAGCCATCTACGGCAAAGGCGGCATCGGCAAATCGACGACTACCCAGAATACCGCGGCGGCGCTCGCGCACTTCCACAACAAAAAGGTCTTCATTCACGGCTGCGACCCCAAGGCCGATTCCACCCGTCTGATCCTGGGCGGCAAACCGCAGGAAACCCTGATGGACATGCTGCGCGATCATGGGGCGGAAAAGATCACCAACGACATGGTGATCAAGCACGGTTACATGGGCATTCAGTGCGTCGAGTCGGGCGGCCCCGAGCCGGGCGTCGGCTGCGCCGGCCGCGGCGTCATTACCGCCATCGACCTGATGGAAGAGAACGGCGCCTACACCGACGATCTGGATTTCGTCTTCTTCGATGTCCTCGGCGACGTCGTCTGCGGCGGTTTCGCCATGCCGATCCGTGACGGCAAGGCTGAGGAGGTCTACATCGTGGCCTCCGGCGAAATGATGGCCATCTATGCCGCCAACAACATCGCCAAAGGCCTGACCAAATACGCCAAGCAGAGTGGCGTGCGCCTGGGGGGCGTCATCTGCAACAGCCGCAAGGTGGACGGCGAGCTGGGTTTGATGGAGGAGTTCACCGCCGCCATCGGTACCAAGATGATCCACTTCGTGCCGCGCGACAACATCGTTCAGAAAGCGGAGTTCAACAAAAAGACCGTTACCGAGTTCGACCCGACTGAAAACCAGGCTCACGAGTATAGTGAATTGGCCCGCAAGATCATCGAAAACGAGGACTTTGTGATTCCCAAGCCGCTGACCATGGACCAGTTGGAAGAAATGGTCGTCAAGTACGGTCTGGCCGACTAGTGTCGATTCCATTTCAAGCTACAAGGAGATTGCGCCATGCCATATCATGAGTTCGAATGCAGCAAAGTCATTCCCGAGCGTAAGGAACATGCCGTTATTAAAGGGGAAGGAGAGGACCTGACCTCCTGTCTGCCCAAGGGCTACCTCAACACCATCCCCGGCACGATCTCCGAACGCGGCTGTGCCTATTGCGGCGCCAAGCACGTGATCGGTACGCCCATGAAGGACGTCATCCATATCAGCCACGGGCCGGTCGGCTGCACCTACGACACCTGGCAGACCAAGCGCTACATCAGCGACAATGACAACTTCCAGCTCAAGTACACCTTCGCCACCGACGTGAAGGAGAAACATATCGTCTTTGGGGCCGAGAAGCTGCTCAAGCAGAACATCATCGAGGCCTTCAAGGCCTTCCCGGACACCAAGCGGATGACCATCTACCAGACCTGCGCCACGGCCCTGATCGGCGACGATGCGAATGCCATTGCCGAGGAGGTGATGGAAGAGCTGCCGGATGTGGACATCTTCGTCTGCAACTCCCCCGGCTTCGGCGGTCCCAGCCAGTCCGGCGGGCACCACAAGATCAACATCGCCTGGATCAACCAGAAGGTCGGCACCCTGGAGCCGGAGATCACCAGCGATCACGTGATCAACTACGTGGGCGAGTACAACATCCAGGGAGACCAGGAGGTGATGCAGGACTACTTCAAGCGCATGGGCATCCAGGTGCTGTCCACCTTCACCGGCAACGGTTCCTACGACGACCTGCGCGGCATGCACCGCGCCCATCTCAACGTGCTGGAATGCGCCCGTTCCGCCGAATACATCTGCGACGAACTGCGCGACCGCTACGGCATCCCACGCCTCGACATCGACGGTTTCGGCTTCAAGCCGCTGGCCGACTCGCTGCGCAAGATCGGCCTGTTCTTCGGCATCGAGGAGCGGGCCGAGCAGATCATCGCCGAAGAGACCGCCAAGTGGAGGCCGCAACTTGACTGGTACAAGGCCCGCCTGGAGGGGAAAAAGGTCTGCCTGTGGCCCGGCGGCTCCAAGCTCTGGCACTGGGCGAACGTGATCCAGGAGGAGATGGGCGTCAAGGTGGTTTCCGTGTACACCAAGTTCGGCCATCAGGGGGACATGGAAAAAGGGGTTTCCCGTTGCGGCGAAGGCGCCCTGGCCATCGACGACCCGAACGAACTGGAAGGGCTCGAGGCACTGGACATGCTGAAGCCGGACGTGATCTTCACCGGCAAGAGGCCGGGCGAGATGGCGAAAAAGGTCGGCGTCCCCTACCTCAACGCCCACGCCTACCACAACGGCCCCTACAAGGGGTTCGAAGGCTGGGTGCGCTTTGCCCGGGACATCTATAACGCGGTGTACTCGCCGATCCACCAACTGGCCCTGCGTGACATCAGCAAGGACGAAATCCCCGCCGGCCAGGGCTTCGTCACCCGGCGGATGCTCTCCGATACAAACCTGCCGGATGAGATCACCTCCTCGCCGGTGCTCTCGGAGTATACCGGCACGTACGACAGCGTCAGCGCTCTGCGCAAGAAGACCTATCCCGAATTTCCGCGAACCTCGGCCACTACGCTAAAGGACGCGGCCTGATAAAGGAGTTTTTACTTATGGCTGCCAATCGCAAGATCAAGAACATGGCCGAACGGAAGTACGAGAAGGTCTACACCAGCGACCCGCTGGCCTCAGCTTCACCGGAAACCAGGGAACAGATCGGCCACCTGGAAAATTACATCATGAAAAACTGCCTCTGGCAGTTCAATTCACGGGGCTGGGACCGGCGCAAACAGAACGCCGGCATCCTGGGCCAGACTACCCAGCTGCTCTGCGATGAAGAGGTGGCCATCACCTCGCCCCTGGAGAAATGCTACTGGGTGGACGCCACGTTGCTCAATCGCGCCTACCGGGAGCGTTTCCCCTGGATCATGGAGATGCCCAAGGAGGACGTCAAGGCGCTCATGCAGCTTTTGAATGCGCGCCTGGATTGGACGACCATCGACGGGTCGCTCAACCTTGAATTGACCGTCGTCAACTACTAGGAAAGAAGGAAACCGCCATGAACTGCGAAATAAAGGAAAAAGATCGCATCGGCACGATAAACCCCATCTTCACCTGCCAACCGGCCGGAGCCCAGTTCGCCAGCATCGGCATCAAAGACTGCATCGGCCTCGTCCATGGCGGCCAGGGGTGCGTGATGTTCGTGCGCCTGATCTTCTCACAGCATTTCAAGGAGAGCTTCGAGATCGCCTCGTCGTCGCTGCACGAGGACGGCGCCGTGTTCGGCGCCTGCCACCGGGTCGAAGAAGGGGTGGACGTCCTGCTGATGCGCTATCCGCACGTCAAGGTCATCCCGATCATCACCACCTGCTCCACCGAGATAATCGGCGACGACGTCGATGGTGTCGTCAGGAAGCTCAACGAGGGCCTGCTCAAGGAGAAATATCCCGGCCGGGAGGTGCATCTGATCCCGGTCCATACCCCCAGCTTCGTCAACAGCATGATCGGCGGCTACGACATCGCGGTGCGGGATTTCGTCAAGCACTTTGCCGCCAAAGGGGAACCGAACGGGAAGCTGAACGTGCTGACCGGCTGGGTGAACCCGGGCGATGTCACGGCGATCAAACATCTGCTGAACGAGATGGATATCGACGCCACTGTGCTGTTCGAGATCGAGAGCTTCGATTCGCCCCTGATGCCGGACGGCAGCGCCATCTCCCACGGCAGTACGACCATGGACGACCTGCGCGGCACCGCCAATGCCGTCGGCACCATCGCCCTCAACCGCTACGAAGGGACCAAGGCCGCCGAATGGCTGAAGAACGAGTTTGACCTGCCGACCGTCATCGGCCCGACGCCCATCGGCATCCGCAATACCGATACCTTCCTGTACAACCTGAAGGAGCTGACCGGCAAGCCGATCCCGCCGTCCCTGGTGAAGGAGCGCGGCATTGCGATCGATGCCCTGACCGATCTGGCTCACATGTTCCTCTCCGAGAAGAGGGTCGCCATTTACGGCGCCCCCGATCTGGTGATCGGGCTGGCAGAGTTCTGCATCGACCTGGAAATGAAGCCGGCCCTGCTGCTGCTCGGGGACGACAACGTGAAGTACCAGGAAGATCCGCGCCTGCTGGCCATGAAGGAAAACGTGGACTGGGACATGGAAGTCGTCACCAATGCCGATTTCTGGGACCTGGAGGACCGCATCAAAAACAGGGGGCTGGAACTTGACCTGATCCTCGGCCATTCCAAGGGGCGCTTCATATCCATCGACTACAACATTCCCATGCTCAGGGTCGGCTTCCCCACCTATGACCGGGCAGGTATGTACCGCTACCCGGTGGTGGGATACGAGGGGGCCACCTGGCTGGCCGAGCAGATGGCAAACCTCCTGTTCACCGACATGGAACACAAGAAGAACAAGGAGTGGATCCTGAACGTCTGGTAACGCGCCGGCGCCTGCCCGGCGGCAGGCGCCGGCCGCGTGGACCCGTGCCGAGGTGAACCCATGAAAATAGCAAGCTATGTTAATATGCACGACGCTGTGACCGGCTTTCTGGAAGAGGGGCGGATATGTCTCTACGAAAGAGATACGGATGGCTGGCTGAAAACCAGGGAGGTTCCTCTTGCCCTGCATCCCGACCTGTCCCTCTCGGAAATCAAGGCGGCTATCCGCCGGGCCGTCGCGCAACTGGACGACTGCACGGTGTTTGTCGTCCGCGAAACGAGGGGGGTGCTGAACGCCGTGCTGCAGGAAGAGTTCGGCTTCCGCACCTGGAAATCGGAAGGTCTGCTGGTGGAACAACTGGATTCCGTGGCCCGGCACGACCAGGAGCTTGTTGCCGAACAGGCCGCCAAAGCCGCAGTCAGCCATGCCTGCGGCACGCAGGCCGGCCGCTCCGGTTGCGGGGGCGGATGCTCTTCACGCACGTCCGTCCCTGCCGAAGGCCTGCCGGATGCCGCCAAGCCGGTGCCGGCGCCGGAGTCACTGGGAAACGGCTGTTACCGGATCGACCTGGCGGAGATCCTGGCCAGCGACACCGGCCTCAACTCCAAGCAGGTGTTGGTGCCGTTCATGGCCGCGGTACCCTTTACACAGTTGGAAGTGCTCTGCGATCATCCGCCGCGCTGGTTTGCCAGGGAGCTGCACAAACTGGACCTGACGGTTTCTGCGGAACAGCCCGACAGCAGCGGAAAAGGGGTCAGGGTGCTGGTGGTTCCGGTCGCGCCCGAAACAGTCCCGACGGGACATGAAAGGGGTACGTGCCCATGAGCGACCGTCACCACCTGATTTTTTCCTATGCCGCCAACATGAACCCCGAATTGATCGCCTCGCGCTGCTCCAAAGCGGAGTTGTGCGCCATCGCCCGGCTGCCCGGTCACGCCCTTGCCTTCTTCGATTATTCCAAGCGCTGGGACGGCGCCGCGGCGACCTTTATCGAAAGCCCCGGCGAAGACCTGTGGGGGGTCGTGTACCGGCTCTCCTTCCGGGATGCCGAGCGTCTCGATGCCTGGCTGGATGTCAAGCTGGACGGCACCGGCGACTATTTCCTGTTCCCCACCGAGGTAATCGGTGTGGACGGCGCAACCTATCCGGTATTATTGTACCGGAAATTCTACCACGGTGGCCCGCAGCAGCCGCCCAGCGAAGAGTACCTGGAGACGATCATGGCCGGGGCCGCCTCCCGGGGCCTGCCGGCCGCCTATCTGGAAAAGCTGGGAAGTACTGCAACCCGGAAGGCTTCGTTTCCGGTACCCGCGATCTTCGAACATGAACGCTCCGTCACGTTCGGGAACAGCTCCTGTGATTGCGGCGGTCTCAAAAAGACCGGCGGTAAATAATCCGAAACAACAGAAAGGAACCGTTATGTCAGATGCAACGGCAAAACACCACCACGCCGCCATGCGGCGCAAGGACCGGGAGATTATCGACCGGGCGGAGATCGACGCCATCATCCGCTCGGCCCACCTCATGCACATCGCGCTGGTCGATGGCGACATGCCGTTCCTCGTCCCCGTGTTCTACGCCTTCGACGGCTCGGCGCTCTACTTCCACTCGGCACACGCCGGCTCGAAGATCGAGATCCTGAAGCGCAACAACAACGTCTGCTTCGAGGTCTGCATCGATCAGGGCTTTATCGAAAGCGACGAAGCCTGCGATTTCGAGGCGCGGCACCGCACGGTAATCGGTGTCGGAAAAGCGGCATTTGTGGAGGATGAAGCGGAAAAGATCAAGGCCCTCGACCTCATCGTCGCGCATTTCTCGCAGAAAAGGTTCGAATACCCGAAAACGAACCTCGACCGGACGGCGGTGATCCGCATCGATATCGCATCGGTCAAGGGGAAGAAGCACGGCGTGTAAAGGCTACCAGAGCCGCTGCACGTGATACTCGCCGCCGATGACCAGGTACTCTCCCTCGCCCTTCATGATACTGCCGGGGAGCAGGTCGTTGTAGAAGAAAACCTTGGCAAGCGGCACAGACGTCTTCCAGACCGTGCGCCCGAACTCCCAGGCCCGCTCCTGCTCGCAGGTGAACGAAACCAGGTTGTTGAGCCGGACGATCTGTTCCCGTTTGCCCAGGTTTTCCAGGACATCGTATTCCTCGGCATCGTGCGTGCCGCGGAACAGGGTTATGGCGTTCATGCCGGGATACTTGCGCAACAGTTCGAACTGGCCGTACTCGTAGAGCAGGTCCAACTGCGACTGAATGGCGCTGGTGCAGGCGCTCCCCTTCATGACATCGACGGAATACTCGTAATACGCCTCGCTGTTGATATCGCCGATCCGTGCCTTGTGGAACGCGGGGGGGATGCCCATGCGGCTTTCGACCCAATGCTTGAGCACCGCGCCGGAGACCGAATTCGAGTCGATCATCCACCCTTTCAAAAAACCCAGGTAGCTGTTGCGGATGCTCATGCGGGCCGCTTCGGTTGCCTGTTCCTGCCAATGATGCAGATGGAATTTGACTGACATGAAGTCGTTGAAGAAGAGAGCCCGTTCCTGGCAGGACGGGAGGGCCGCCAGTTTCTTGAACAGGAAGCGGTTACTCTCCTTGACCCCCTGGATCTCCAACGGTTGGGGATTGTCGTTGAAGTGGTGCGAGGCGATGACCCAGGGGGGCAGGTTGCAGTAATTGAACGAGGCGTATCTCAGCAGCTACCTCACACAGGGGAGATGGGGACCAGGGACCCGACAGGGGAAAGAACCGGCCATCACCGGAATGTCTTATAGTCGAGATTGAATTTACCGAGCCGCAGTCCCATGATCCGCCGGGTCAAACCCAATTCGCGAGCCGCTTCGGTCATGTTCCCGTGATGCGTCTTGAGCGCCTCGACGAGCATCTCGTATTCGACCGAGGCGAGCTTCGCCTCCAGGTTTCCTTTATAAACCGAGTCGGTCAGGACCGATATTTGTAACGACGGCGGCAGGTTGCAGCCATGAATGACGTCATCCTCGGTGAGGATGACGGCGCGCTCGACCACATTCTCCAGTTCGCGAACGTTTCCCGGCCAATTGTAGCTCATCAGCATGTTGAGGGCCGGCGTGGAGATCCGTTTGATCTCCTTGCCCGCTTCCTTGGCAAAACCGGCCACGAAGTGGTCGGCCAGCGTTATGATGTCACTGCCCCGGTCGCGCAGCGGCGGAATGGTAATCGGGAAGACGTTCAACCGGTAAAACAGGTCTTCACGGAACTGCCCCTTGGCGACCATATCGGCCAGATCCCTGTTGGTTGCCGTGATGATACGGATATCGACCCTGATCGCCCGGTTGCCTCCCACCCGCTCGAAGGTTTTTTCCTGGAGTACCCGCAGGAGCTTGGCTTGCATGGCAAGGGACAGCTCGCCCACTTCGTCGAGGAAGATGGTTCCTCCATCGGCGTCTTCAAAACGTCCCGCGCGTTGCGTGGCGGCACCGGTAAACGAACCTTTCTCATGGCCGAACAGCTCGCTTTCGATGATGCTCTCAGGCAGCGCGGCACAGTTGAACTTTACGAAGGGACCCTCTGCCAGCTTGCTGTTGAAATGAATGGCGCCTGCCACCAGCTCCTTGCCGACCCCGCTTTCTCCGAGGATCAGGACGGTTGTTCTGGTGTTCGTGATCTTACGGATCAGTTCGTACACCTCCAGCATGGTCTTGGAACTGCCGATGATGTTCGCCGGTTTGAACTTCTGTTTCAAAGCGTCGTTGAGCCGCCGGTTTTCCCTTTCCAGATCGACCTTGTCGAAATTCTCCATCAGGTATAACTCGACAGCCGGGGCGATCATGGACGCAAAGGTGGATAGGAGTTCCACGTCCTGCTCCAGAAGATTCACGCTGTCATAGATTCTTTCGGCGCTGATCGTGCCGAGCACCTTTCGGCCGCGCTTGATCGGCACGCAGACAAAGGAAAATTCCTGATCGAGGCCAAACCTGAGGCCGCGGGTGCGGTCGAGGAATGCCGGTTCATTCGTGATGCTCGGCAACATTATGGCCTTGCCGGTCTCGACCACCTTCCCGGTAACACCTTCGCCCAGGGCGTACACGCCGCGCGAAGCCTCCTCCTCGGTCAGGCCGAAACTCTCATGGACCAGAATCCTGCCCGATTTCTGGTGGTAGAGGCTGATCATGCCGCAGACGATATTCATCTCCTTTTCCATGATCTGCTGAAGGATGCTGAGGGTATGGGAGAGGTCGGAGCTTTCGGAGATGACCCGGCTCATCTGGTAAAGCAAGGGGAACACCTTGGCCCGGCACTCGCGGTTACGGCACTTTCCGACCGTGGCCAGATTGAGGCGCAGGGCGGTGGGCTGGGCGGTGTCATTGCTGAAAACCACCTTCAGGCCGGCCGTTTCGGTCCCTGAGTCTTCTTTTTGCGGTGCCGACATGATAGTCACGCCCTTTTCCTTTTCACGATCCGCCCTTATGCCACTCGGGGTGAAACAGCCTCCACCCTACAAGCGCACCCTGCCTTATTCTTAGACAACATGCCCGGTTTTCCCGCTCCGGCCATTTGGAACAGAGGGGGATACGTGCCGCTGTTGCCTTATTCTTTACCGCATGCCGATACGTTGTGTAAAACACTGCATAACGCTTGCCAAAACGCACCCCCGCCGGAACAAATTCAAACAGCCGGCACCATTACCCGAACAGCGGCCGAAAGAGGTGGAATTGCGCCCCGAAACAATCCCCGATCCGCGTCATACCCTCCCCAGCGCCGCCTCGATCCGTTCGCAGAGCGTCTTCAAGATCTTGATGCGGGCATAGTGCTTGTCGTTGGCCTCCACCAGGACCCAGGGCGCAATATCGGTGCTGGTATGGTCGATCATATCGCAGACCGCCACCTCGTACTCAGCCCATTTTTCCCGGTTGCGCCAATCCTCTTCGGTGATCTTGAAGCGCTTGAAACCGATCTTTTCCCGCTCCTTGAAGCGTTTGAGCTGCTCATCCTGGCTGATGGAGAGCCAGAACTTGACCACCACCGTATTGTTGCGGACGAGCTGTTCCTCGAAGTCGTTGATCTCGCCGTAGGCCCGCATCCAGTCGCCCCGGCTGCACAGGCCCTCTACACGTTCCACCAGCACCCGGCCGTACCAGGAGCGGTCGAAAACGGCAAAACGTCCCTTGTGGGGGATGTTGCGCCAGAAGCGCCACAGGTAGGGCTGCGCCTGTTCTTCATCGGTGGGCGCCGCCACCGGAATGATGCGGTACTGGCGGGCATCCAGCGCCTGGGTGACACGGCGAATGCTCCCCCCCTTGCCGGCGGCGTCGTTCCCCTCGAATACTGCCACCACGGAGAGCTTCCTGAAATCGGCGTGGCGGGTCAGCAGGTTAAGCCGCCCCTGGTACTTTTCCAACTCCTCGTCGTAGTCGGATTTTCCCAGTTTCTTCGACAGGTCCAGGGTCCTGAGGATCAGGAGGTTGTCGATGGCCGATACCATGGGAGGGATCGGTTCGTCGTGGCGGGGCGTTTCAGCGGCATCCAGGCGCTGGCGCAGGGCACTGAGCAGGGCTTTGCCGATAGTCAGGTAGCGGTAATGGGGGTCGCTCCCCTCCACAATCGTCCAGGGGGATTCAGGGGTGCTGGTGGTGCGCAGCATTCGTTCCGAGACCTTGCGGAACGTGTCGTAAAGCTTGTAATGCTGCCAGTCGGTATCGGTGACCCGCCAACGGGTCTTGGGGTCCTTTTCCAGGCTCTTCAGACGTTTCTTCTGTTCGTCCCGGGAAAGGTGCAGCCAGAACTTGAGGACCAGCGCCCCCTCGTTGCAGAGCATTCGCTCGAAGCGGACGATCCGTTCCAGCCGCTGGTCGAGCTCGGCGTTCTTGATGGTGCCGTAGACATTTTCCAGCAGCGGGGCGGAATACCAACTGCCGATGAAGATGCCGATCTTGCCCTTGGGCGGCAGCACCCGCCAGTAGCGGAACATCTGGGGCCGCTCCAGCTCTTCGTCCGTCAGATCCCGCAGGGCGTGGGTCTCGATGTGGCGCGGGTCCATCCATTCGTTGAGAAGGTTGACCGTTTCCCCCTTGCCGGCGCAGTCCACGCCGGCCACCAGGATGATAACCGGAAATTTCTTCGACAGGAGCAGGTCGAGCTGGGCATCGAGCAGGCCCTCACGCAGCTCCGGAATTTCCTTTTTCCAGACGGTTTTACTGATCTTGTGCCCCAATTCGGCGGACTCGAACATGACGCCCCTCCTTCAATATCTCAACACCTTGTCCAGAAAGCCCCGCATTTCAGGGGTGGACGGCTGCTCGAACAGTTGCGGCGCGTCTCCCCACTCCAACACCCGCCCCTCGTGGAGAAAGACTACCTGGTCGGCCACCTTGCGGGCGAAACCGATCTCGTGGGTCACCAGCACAAGCGGCCTCCCCTCCTGGCGTAACTCGGCGATCAGGTCCAGCACCTCCACGGTCATCTCCGGGTCAAGCGCCGAGGTGGGCTCGTCGAACAGGAGCAGGCGCGGCTTTATGGCCACGGCACGGGCGATGGCCACCCGCTGCTTCTGGCCTCCCGAAAGTTGGGCCGGCGTCTTGAGGGCATGCCCGGCCAGGTGGAAACGGGACAGGAGTTGCAGGGCGTAGGTTGCCGCCTCAGAGGCCTCGTAGCCGTGCACCTTTTCCAGAGGAAGCGAAATGTTGCCCAGGGCGGTCAGGTGCGGGAACAGGTTGAATGACTGGAATACCGTCCCGATCCCCCGCCGGTGGCGCAACAGGCACTCCTCGTTGAACCGTATCGGATCGCCGTCCAGGGAGATCTCGCCCGCGTCCGGGGTCTCCAGGCCCGCCAGGATGCGCAGCAGGGTGGACTTCCCGCCGCCGGAGGGCCCCAGCACGGCTACCGTCTGCATGGCGGGTATGGTGAGCGTCACCCCGTCCAGGGCCAGGTGGTCGCCATAGGATTTGACGATACCCTTGGCCTCAAGTCGCATAACGGAACCTCTTCTCCAGGCGCTTGGTCCAGAGGGAAATGGGCAGGGTAAGGATGAGGTAGCCGACCGCCAGCGGCAGGTAGCTTTCCAGGGTGCTGAAGGTGAAGGCGTTCACCTCCTGGGCGTTGAGGGTGAACTCGTTGACCGAGATAATGGAGAGCAGCGACGAATCCTTGATCAGCGACGCGAATTGCCCCGCCAGGGGAGGCAGGACCTGGCGCGTCACCTGGGGGAAGATGACATAGCGGTAGATCTGGGCCCGGGTGAAACCGATGGCCCGGGCCGACTCCAATTGCGTTTCGCCGACGCTTTCGATCCCAGCGCGGATGATCTCGGAGATATAGGCCCCGGCGAACATGGCCAGGATGAGGACCCCCACCAGGTAACGATTGTTGATTCCGAAGGCATCGGCCACCACGTAGAAAAAGATCAGGATCTGCACCAGGAGGGGGGTGCCGCGGAGGATTTCCATATATACCCGCGCCAGGTAGCGCAGCGGCAGGAAAGAAGCCCGCTGGGCCAGGGCCGTGGCCAGACCGACCACCAGGCTGAGCAGCATGGCCGCCGAGGAAACGGCCACCGTCACCAGCCATCCCTGCATGAATTTGTAGCGGTAGGCATAGACCGCACTCCAGCCCCAGGCGAATCTGACCTGGCTGAAGGCGAACCAGAACAGCAGGGAGAGGAGCAGAAACACCATTAGCCAACTGGCCGCTGCGGCAGCGGCCGGGACCCCGTCTCCCCGGCTGTCGGGGGTAATGTAGAAGTATCGTCGCACCGTGCCCCGGTCAGAAAAAGAAAGGATATTTCAGCTCTTTGAAGGTGGCCTTTTGCTCCTTCAGCCAGGCGTCCCCCAATCGCTCGAAACCGCCCTGGGCGCGGAACGTTGCCAGAAAGCGGTTGATCTGTTCCTTGAGCTGCTCATCCCCCTTGCGCAGGGCAATCCCCCACTTCTCTTGCTGGAAGGGGTTCAAAAGGGCGCGGGTGGTATCCTGGTTCTTCTTCCAGTTGGAATAGGTGGACATCTGGTCGTAGATGAAGGCGTCCGCCTTTCCCTGAACCACCTCGAGCACGGCGGCGGCCTCCTTGTCCAGCACCAGTACCTTGGCGTTCCTGATGTGCCCGGCTGCATAGGTGTGGCCGGTAGTGCCCTTTTTGACCGCCACGGTGGCGCCGGGCTTGTCCAGGTCGTCGATGGAGTTGACCGGTGCGGTCTTGCCCACCAGCAGGCAGAGCCCGGTGGAGAGGTAGGGGTCGGAAAAATCCACCGACTGCCGGCGCTCGTCGGTGATGGTCATGGAGGAGATGATCAGGTCGATCTTGCCGGTTTTGAGTGACGGGATCAAACCGTCGAAGGCGGTGTTGCGAATGACGACCTTTCTGCCGAGCGCCTTGCCCAGCTCATTGGCCAGGTCAACGCTGATACCCTTGGGCGCCCCCTTTTCATCGGTCATCTCAAAGGGAGGGTAGGCCAGCTCCATGCCCACGGTCAGGGTATCTTTGCCGGCCGGTTCCTTTCTGTCCATGCAGCCCACTGCAGCAAGCATCGCGACCGCCAGCACGACGAACGCAAAACGTCGACGGATGCGCGGCATCATCATATTCGAGCCCCCCTTGTTATGTGGCAGAGAATTATTGTAATGAATATTACAAACTATAACACAGAAAACACGTGACGTCGCAGCCCCATCTTTTACAACTTTTTTATTGGAACATGGGATTAAAATGTGGTAGAAACAGTTGTTACTAAAAATCAGGAGGTTGCAGGTGAAAAAAATAGTATTATTCCTTCTTGTTATCGCCGCACTCGCCTTTGCCGGGTGCAAAGAGAAACCCAAAACCGAAGCCCCTCAACAACCCGCTGCACAGGGCCAAATGCCTCCTGGACACCCTGGCGGGGCTGATCCCCACGCCGGCATGAAAGCACAGGAAATCCCCGCCGGTGCCGGTCAGAAGGGCAAGGTCACCCAGACAATGAACTCCGGCGGCTACACCTACGTGGAAGCGGCCAATGACAAGGGCGAAAAGGTTTGGATGGCACTGCCCGAGTTCAAGGTTGCTGTCGGCGACACCATCGAGTACCCGGTTGCCCCGCCGATGGTGAACTTCCAGAGCAAAACCCTGAACAAGACCTTTGACAAGATCATGTTCATTCCCGGCATCAGGATCGTGAAATAGTCCGATCTCCGACTGTCCGACAATAAAAAAGCGGGGCTTTCAGCGCCCCGCTTTTTTTGTATCCAGTGCCGCTCTGTGGTTCGGCACCAGGGCAAGAACCCTGCGATAATATTCCCCGGCCTCCCGTTCTTCGCCCCGTTCGGCATACAACTCACCCAGCAGCAGCCATCCCCAGGGATGATACGGCTCCTGTTCCGCTATCTCCCGGAATTCCCGCTCGGCGGCCTCGATGTTGCCCACCTGCCGGTACCACTCTCCCGCCAGTATATTTGTGGTAGCGCAATACCCCAACAACGCCTTCTGTTGCCGAAAACGCTGTTCCCGCCCCTTCCCGGTCCCGGCCGCGAGCGCCCTCAGGATCCTGTGGGATGCGCGTCCCGGTTCTCCCGCGGCATAGAGGGCCGCGGCGGACGTTTCCTCGAAGACACCGGGGCGTATCAGGCCGTTGGCAACGGCCTGCTCGAACAACCGGGTGCCGGGATAGTACACCAGCGGAGATACATAGCCGTCATCCGGTTTGATACGCCGGACAAGCTCGATGGTCATGCGGATATCGTCTTCGTTCTCCCCGGGCACATCGGAGATCAGGTAGATGGAAAGGTTGATGCCGGCCTTTCTGACAAGCGCCGCGGTCTGTTCAACCTGCCAGGGGTGGATCGATTTGTCGAGCTGTGCCAGGATGCGCGGCGACCCCGACTCGACCCCGAGCTGGACACATTCGCAGCCGGCACGCTTCATCCAGGTCAGGACCTCCTCGTCCAGGGCGGTGACGCGGGATTGACAGTTCCAGAGCACGGAGACCCGACGCGTGATCATGAGCCGGCAGAATTCGATGGCCCTGGCACGGTCGGCGGTAAACGTATCATCCCGTAACGAGAAATAGATCAGGCCGAACCGGTCCCGGATGTACAGGATCTCGGCGACGATGTCCTCAGGGGAGCGGAACCGCACCCGTCGCCCCCAAAACCCCGGCGAGCTGCAGAAACTGCACGCAGAGGGACAGCCCCGGGCGGTCAGGATAAATTCGGGCTGCAACTCCAGATCGACGCCGACCGACTGTTCAAGATAACGGGCGGGAAACGGGAGCGTGTCGAGCGTCATCCGTGGCACGCGCTGTTCCGTGAGCACGACGCGGCCGCCATCGCGAAACGCAATCCCGGCCACATCCCGCCAGGGCCTTCCCTGTGCGACCCTTTCGGCAAGCTCTCGCAACGTCTCTTCGCCTTCCCCCACTACGACGATATCGACCGGCGAGCCGTCGGCAAGCATCTCATGGTACCGGAAAGAAGCGTGTCCGCCCCCCATGACGATGATGCTGCCGGGATTCGACCGCCGGGCCAGGCGCGCCGTTTCAAGCGAGGCGTGGCGGTTGTGGGTCCATTGGGAAATGCCGACGATATCCGGCTGCAGGGATGAGAGTTGTTTTTGGATTGCCGAAGATGACCAGCCGGAAAAATTGGCCAGGAGAGAATCGTGACCGGCTTCGCACAACACGGCGTGCAGATAGCAGAGCCCGCTGGGAAGCAGGTTGATATATGGGTCGCTACGGCCGGGTTCCCCGGATATGTAGGTCAAAAGTATCTTCATAGGCGGACAAAAAAATCCGGGCACAAGGAGCCCGGATTTTTTTCGTAACATTGATCGTCGGATGAAAGCTACAGGCTATTGAAAACCCAGGTTGTGCAAAATAGTCAGATCGTCGCACCCGCAGAAAGAGCCGCGAAGGCGCCCGAAGGGTGAGGCCGCAGGCCTCAGTCACAAGGGGGCTTTCGAGGACGGTGGCGTATAATTATGCGTAAGCATAATTATCGGTGACGGAGCGATGGCGTTTGCGGGACGCCGACAGGCGCTAAGATGGCTGCTTTTCAGCAACCTTCTAGTTCACGTTGAGGGAGAGCCCCAGCGTGTCGTTCCCCATAACATCCCCATCCTGTTCCTCCTCCACCCCTTGCAACAACTCGCCGAAGTTGATCGACTCGCCGCCGCCGACAACCGAGCCGATGCGGCGCGCGCCCAGATAGCGCGAGAGGTAATAGGGGGTATCCATGGAGGAGATTACCACCCGGCGGTCACGGGAGGAGGCATGGATCATCTTGCGGTTGCCAAGGTAGATGCCGACGTGGGAGGGAAAACGGGCATAGGTTTGAAAAAAGACCAGGTCGCCCTTGCGCAGATCGCCGCGTACGACCTCGCTGCCGACATTGAACTGTTCGCGGGCGGTCCGGGGAAGACTGATCTTCTGCTCGCGAAAGACCTGCTGCACAAAACTGGAGCAGTCGAGCGAGCCGCGGCTGTTGCCGCCAAAACGGTAGCGGGCGCCCAAAAAGCCGTAGGCGGCTTTCTTCAGGCCGTTGACGCCCTGGTTGTTCTCTTCGATATTTTTGGCAAGGTCAACCGGCCGGTCGGCATCGATATCGCTTAATTCCGCAAGGGTCGCCGAAAGCTCCTGCTCGTTCAAAAGCTCTTTGCTGACCAATTGCAATCTGTTGGAGGCAGCAGCGACGGGCGCCCTTTCCTCGGCTGCCGGTGCAGGCTCGTTCAGGGCCAGCACTTGGCCCACCTTGACCCTGTTGCCCTTGATACCGTTCAACCGGCGCAGATCGGACATCTTGACACCGGTTTTCTTGGCGATCCTGGGCAGGGTATCGCCCTTGGCCACCTTGTACGACTGGGCTTTTACCGTTTTCGCCGATTTTTGTTCGGCATGGGACGGGATGATGATGCGGGTCCCCTGTTCAATGCGGGTGCTGCTCAGATTGTTGACCGATTTGAGTTCGTCGACGGAGACGTGATATTTACGCGCGATGGAATGAAGCGATTCGCTTCTGCGGGCCACGTGGGTTTTAGAGGCCAGAACCAGCTGCGGGAAGGATAGCAGGATGAGACAGATCGCGGAAAAAGTGCGGATATGTGTCATTTCCCCTCCTATTCTGTTCTAGTTTTAGTTCGGCGGTTTTGTGTTTATATAACAATGATCCCCGTTTGTCAATCCTTAACTGCCCACTGCCGCCATTATTAAATGCAATAAATGTTCCAACAAATACGCATCATCTGAATATTTTACGCGACTGATCGGCAGCGGGAAGTAATCCCGGGGCATTTTGGCCGGCGCCAGAAAGCCGCAACGACTGTAGTACAAAAGGAGCCGGGCGACGATGAATCAATCGCGCGGGAGCCTAACGAGCCGGGTGGCGGGGCACAAGCTCCAGGGACAACGGCTCATCCCGCAGAATAGTGACGTTTTTTGTCGGCGGCAGCAGGTTTTTCCGATATTCCTTTCCCCTGGTGAGCTTGGCGGCATCGATCTCCTCCGTCGCCACCGACTCAAGCCGCGCGATCTGGCCCGACGGCCCTTCGACCTCGACCGTCGCGGGGGATGCAACCACCTGATACGCCGCCAGGCCGCGCGGTAGCCGCCCGCGCAGGACGACCCTGACCGGCACGGTTTTTCGCACCTTTTTCTCGGTCACGATGCGAATGGACGACGGGGTGACGTTGCCGACAACCATGCCGGAAGGGAGCTTGAAGTCCGACGCCCTGATCCGTATGGTCGCCTGCCCCTCACGCACCTCCGACAGATCGATATCAGCGGCGATATCGAGTTTCGCCGGCGTGGGCGTCAGACTGGAAAAGGATTTCACCTGAACCTCGACCTCTTCGGGAGCACTCCGCACCAGGACCATATTCTGCGGGATGCCGTGCAGCCTGACGGGGGCCGTGACCGTGGCGACCGCCCCCTGCCGCAAGGTAATCAGCGCCCAGAATGCCGTAACGATAAGCAGAACTGCCGTTTTTGCCAGCAGATCGGAAAAGAGCCGGTGCCGCAAGGTAACATGGGGCTTTTCCTTCTCCGGGGAGATCAGCGTCTCAAGGAGCGTAATCAATTCATCGGCGGACGCAACGCGGCGCAATTCCCCCCCCACGGCCAGCGACACCTCGCCCCGCTCTTCCGAAACAACCGCCACGACGGCGTCGGTACGTTCCGAGAGGCCAAGGGCGGCCCGGTGCCGGGTACCATAGAACTGGGGCAGCTCCGGATTATGGGACAAGGGCAGATGGCACGACGCCAGGGCGATCCTTCCGTCCTTGATCAAGGCCGCGCCGTCATGAAGGGGGGCGCCGTCGTAAAAGATGGCCCCCAGCATCTGCGGGGTAATCTCGCAATCCAGGCTCACGCCGTTCAACATGAGGTCCGCCAGCGACTCACTGCGCTGGAAAACCACGATGGCCCCGGTCCTTGTCCCCGCCAGGCTGAACAGCGTCTCGACGATCTCGTGAAAGCGGCTGAGCTGTTGCGGTTCCTGGCGGCTGCCGAAAAAATGCCGCATAAGGCTGAAACGGTACAACGCCTGCCGAATCTCAGCCTGAAACACCACAATGATCAGGACGATGAGTACCGTGCCCAGTTCCTGCAGAATCCAACTGGTCATATAGAGGCCGAGGAAACGGGTGACGAAATAGATGATGGTAACCACCCCCAACCCCAGCAGCACCTGCATGGCGCGTGTCCTGCGGAACCATGAATAGAGCTGGTAGAGCAGCACGGCCATGATCAGGATATCGGCGACATCCTGTATCCGAACAAATGAGGGCACGTCAACTCACCTTTGCTTTTCTGCGGGGCTTGTGGATGGACGGCTTTTCCTGCCGGATTGAGGTGGAGCGGTTCTGCATGGCAAGCCGGGCCGCGTCATGCCTGCGGATATCCTCCAGCACCTGTTCCCTCAAGGGTGGGTTGGGGTTCGCTTCAGGCAGATTTTCCTGATAGGCCGCGTCGGTATAAACGTTGCGGGCGTTCCACATGCTGAAACCGAACACTTTGGCGTCACGGGCGGCCTGGATCTGCTCAATGATCATCTTTTTGTCGTAGACCGCCCCCAGCTTGAAGTCCTGCAGCCAGGGGCGCATCCTGGCCCGTTTGCCCTCAAGCCGCTTCATGCCTCGCAGAGAGGCGTCGTAGATGACGCGATAGGGGTGCTCGGCCGGATTTTTCAACCCCAGATGGCCGCGGGGGTAATGGGACGGATAGATCATGGGGCAGACAAAATCCACGTAATCGGCCACATCCTGGATACGCTGGCCGATGTTCATGTCATCGTCCACCATGGTCGTGAGACCGAAGATGTCAGCCGAGGTCAGCACGTCCACCGGCTTCATCTGCTGGTCCACGTACTGGAAAAAACGCCGGATGATCTCGTGTTTCGGCACATCGCGCTTGTAGACCGGATAGGTCATGGTTTTCAGTTTCCCGTCGGTGGGAAAGCGGACGTAATCGAACTGCACCTCGTCAAACCCTTTGGCGGCAACCTCTCTGGCAATGGCCAGGTTATAGTCCCAGACCTCTTTCGATGCCGGATCGACCCAGGCCAGCCCCTTGCGGTCCCTCCAGATCTTCTGGCTGCCTCCCCCCACCGCCAGGTCCGGGCGCGCCTTGGCCAGGTTGGGATCCTGAAAAACGGCGATGCGGGCAATGCTATAGATCTTCTTGTCGCGGCACTGCCTGAGAATGGCGTCCAGGTCGCGGATACGCTTCTCGTAGGCCCCCGTCTGCGCCACCATCGGCACCCTGGAGTCGTAGCCGACCTTGCCGGTACTATCCTTGACGTCGATCACCACGGCATTCAGACGCGAATGGGACACCATGTCGATCAGGGTCTGAAAACGGCTGATCCCGGCAGTCCAGGAGGTTATATAAAGCGCACGGGCCTCGGTATTCAGCAATTGCTGGCGCTTGGATGGCGGAGCCGGGGAAACCGGTTTGGAAACGGTTGGGGCTGGGGAGGCGGGTTTCCGGTCATTCTGGCAGGAGACAAGACCGCAACAGGTCACGATGATCAGGGAGGCAAAGGCGACAACGTTTTTCACTCACGACACTCCGATGGTTTTTTCTGGTTTATGCCCCAAAAGTGTGCTACAAGGCAAAATTGTAGTTTATAGCAGTAAATTATCGTAAAAGGTAGTATAAAACTTATGTTCAGACTTTCCGAAAAAGGCGAGAAAATCCAGGTGATGTTCGGGAGTATCGCCCCGCGTTACGACTTCCTTAACCGTCTGCTCAGTTTCGGCATCGACCGGCGCTGGCGCAAAAAAGCCGTACGGCTTATCAAATACCGGGAGGGTTCCCGGATCCTGGATGTGGCGACCGGCACCGGCGACGTGGCACTGGAGATCGCCCGCTCGACCCCAGCGTCGGTGAAGATTACCGGGGCCGATTTCTGCCAGGAGATGGTGGAGCTCGGCCAGGCCAAGGTGGCGACCTCCTCCTACGCCGAACGGATCGACTTCAGGGTGGCGCCGTGCGAGGACCTTCCCTTCCCGGACAATACCTTCGATTCGATTACCATCGCCTTCGGGATCAGGAACGTGGTGGACAGAAGGCTGGGACTGGCGGAGATGTGGCGGGTATTGCGGCCCGGGGGGCGGATGATCATCCTGGAGTTTTCCACTCCGCGTTCGCAGTTCTTCAAACAGGTCTACTACTTCTACTTCCGCCGCCTTTTGCCGGTCATCGGCGGACTCTTCTCAAAATACAATGCCTACAAGTACCTGCCGGACTCGGTCCTGGAATTCCCTTCCCACGAGGAGTTCTCCCAGATGGTCGCCGACGCCGGTTTCCGCAACGTCCACATCCATCCGCTGACTTTCGGCATCGCCACAATATACGCCGGGGAAAAGGAATAGCAGGTTGTTGAAAAACAGCCATCTCGCCGCCATCCTCGAAAGCCCCTTTGTGACTGAGGCCTTTGGCCTCACCCTTCGGGCGCCTTCGCGGTCCAATTCAGCAAGCTGAATTGTGCGGCGTAGCGCTGCTACGCCTCCGCGGGGCTTCCTGCGGGTGCGACGATTTGACTATTTTTGAACAACCTGAGGTTTCAACAACCTCCTAAGCCTTGAACTTGTTCTCTGTCCCGTCCACCAACCTCCTGATATTTGCGCGATGCCGCACGATCACGATCACCGCCACCAGCGCCGTCACCAGCAGCATGGCCCGGCTGCCGTGGAGCATGTACGCGGCGAGCGGCATGACCGCCGCCGCAGCCACGGAGCCGAGGGAAACATAGCGCCACTTCAGGACCAGGACCAGAAAGACCGCCAGGGCGATTACCGTCGCCAACGGCGACAGCGCCAGGAACACCCCCAGAGCGGTTGCCACCCCCTTGCCCCCTTTGAACATCAGGAACACCGAAAACACGTGACCGCAGAAGGCTGCCAGCCCGACCCAGGCGGCCAGGTCCGTTGCCGGGGCATAATAATGGGCCGCCAGCACCGGCGCCACCCCCTTGAGGCAGTCGCCGACCAGGGTCTGCATACCGACCTTGCGCCCTAGGGTGCGGTACAGATTGGTCGCGCCGATATTGCCGCTACCCTCCCGGCGCACGTCAATGCCGTAGAGCTTGCCCAGGATGAGTCCCGTGGGGATCGATCCCAGGAGATAGGCCGCCCCGCAGGCGACGGCCAGGATGATATGAGGTGATGCCGTCATAGCTACAGTCCCGTCATGCCCAGGAATTATTTGCCCGCTGCCTTCCGGGCTTCAACCGCATAGGTGCTGTCGGAAAACTCGCGTACCAGCCTGTCGAATGTTTCACGACTTTTCTCCTTCTGCCCCGCATCGCGGTAAGCCACCCCAAGACAGTACAAAAGCTCGTCAGTGTGCCGGAGGCCGGGAAACATCTTGAGCGCCTCCTCGAAACGGGCGATGGCCGCCTGATAGTTTTCGTTCTTCAGGTAAAAGCGGCCGACGTAGATCTCGTACTGCACCTGCTTATCCCGGCAGTCGCGAATTCTTTCCCGAACCTCCTGAATATGCGCGCCGTCGGGATACAACTTCACATACGATTCCAGAATCGCCAGGGCATTCCTGACCGGCGTCTGATCCGTGTCGATACGATTGATCTGCTTGAAATAACTCAGGCCTTGCCGAAAAAGAGCATAATCGGCCCGTTCATGCCTGGGATGGAGCTTGCGGAAATCCTCGTAGGCCGCAGCCGCCTCGATATAATCCTTGTTGAGGAAATAGGCATCGGCAATGCCGATTTCCGCCTTGGCGGAGAGTTCCGGCGACTTGTAGCTTTCCTTGACCTTTTTCCAGTTTGTCACGGCCTCTTCGTACCGGCCCTTTTGAAAGGACTGTTCGCCGTCCCGGTATTGCTCGTCGGGCGATCTGTTCAGCGGCGGCGACGCGCACCCCTGGAGCAGAGCGGCAAACATGGTGCAGGTCACAAAAATGCCCGGGATATTCTTCATGGTTTTCCTCACAACGCCATGGGCGTCCGTTTCAATAAAAACGTAGGTGTTTTACTGGCGACCCGCCATCAGATGATCCCCGCCCCCAACTCATCGGCCAAAAGCCGCCCGATGATATCGTGGTTCAGCCACAGGCTGCCGGCTCCGGCGTTCCACGAGGCATGCACCATCAGGCGACCGGTGGACAGGAAAACGATGCGGGAGAGTTCTGCGCAGACCAACTGCTTCTGGTCGGCATGCATGCCCATCAATTCCGATGAACTGGCCAGCATCAGCTCCATCTGCTCCCGGGTGCTGTGGTGCGGCCAGGTGGGGAAATCCTGGATTTCGGCCAAAAGCGGCGACGCCAGGTAGGCGTCGGCACGCTCCAGAAGATGCTCGACCGTTTCGCCTTCCCTGAGCATTGCCTGACAGCGTTCGAAGAGCGGTGTGGCGGCACGTTCGCCCGCCTCGCGGCGAATGGCGGACAACAGCGGGTACAACGAGATCTCCACCCCCAGGAAGAGAGCACTGGAGTTGGTCTGGATCTCCGGGCAATTGAACACCGTGGCGGCAATGCCGTTTCCGGTCGCCTCGGCGGCGATTGCCTCAAGACGCATCTTGGCCCACCCCTGGACATAGGGGGTGTAGGACTGCCAACGGTACTCGCCGCCCACCAGCACGGCAGTGCCGTGGTAGCCGTAGGCACAGTAGCAGACCCGCCCGCCCGCTGCACCCACATGTCCGCGCAGGGCCGCCGACTCCTCTATCAGGTAGCGGAAGGTATCACCCGTAACCTCGTTGAAACTCGCGTCGCACAGACGGCCCAGGTCGCTGTTCCAGAACCCTTCCGAGGCGAGGTACTTGTCGCCGGTACCCTTGAATACCCGATTGAGGAGCGGCATGAAGACCCGCGCCCGGGGTATGCCGCCGGCCATGGAATGGGCAAAGAGCACGTTGGCGCCGGCCGGAATGCGCGACGAAAGTTGGTGCATCACCTGCGCCAATGCGGTGCGGATACGGTCCGTACCGGCAGCCCTGGCCTTCCCGATAAAATCGGAACTGAAGCTGATGGAAGCCCAGTCGTCCGGTTTGGCCTTCTTGAGCTGTTCGGCCACCGACGGCTGCCCGTCCACCTGCTCCATGTCAAAGCCGGCCTCCAGCGGAACGTTGATGATACTCCCGCCCAGCAGCGCTTCGGCCTCGGCAAGCTCATCTGCGTTCAGCGGCCGCAGCGTGCCGTCACTGTCGCGCCGCCCCACGGTGGTGCCGATCACGTTCATACCGATGCGCCGGGCCTCCTCAACCAGGCCGTTGGCATACCCGCGGCCGAAAAGTTCCCCAACCAGCACCAGTACGTCTCCCGGCTGGTATCCCGCCGTATCCGGCAATTTTTCCAGTGGCTTATAATCCGTCATATGAATCCTCCGCCTGTTCTCCCGCCCCGTGACAATATGGCACTAACAGGTTGTTGAAAAATTCAGGCCGTTCAAAAATAGCCAGATCACCGCACCCGCAGAAAGACCTGCGGAGGCGCAGCAGCGCTACGCAGCACGAAAGGGCTTTCGAGGACGGCGGCGAAATGGCTGCTTTTCAACAGCCTGCCGAAGGGTACTCTTATCATGAACCGGCGGGCAAAGTGAACAGAAAAAGCTGCCGTGACAACGGGGGGCTTTCGTGCTATCGTGTGCAAAAAATCAGCAGGAGACCCAATCTCATCGTGAACAGCGATCTCATCCTTCTCGGCCACGGCAGCGGCGGCCGTCTCTCCCATCAACTTCTGGACGAACTGATTATCCCGGCCCTGAGCGGCATTGCCCCTTCCGGACAAAACGATGCCGCCCTTCTCCCCCCGCCCGCCGGGCAATTGGCCTACACCACCGATTCCTTCGTGGTCGATCCGATCTTCTTCCCCGGCGGGACCATCGGCAGCCTGGCGGTACACGGCACGGTCAACGACCTGGCCATGATGGGCGCGCGACCGCTTTACCTGAGCGTCGGCCTGATCATCGAAGAGGGTTTCAGCCGGGCAGACCTGAAAACCGTGCTGGACGACATGCGCCAGGCCGCCGACAAGGCCGGAGTGCGGATCGTGACCGGCGACACCAAGGTCGTCCCCCGCGGCAAGGCGGACAAAATATTCATCACTACCGCCGGAATCGGCACGGTGGAACATGACATCGCCATTCACGGCGCCAACGCCCAGCCGGGCGACAAGATCGTCATCAACGGCACCGTGGGCGACCACGGCATTGCCGTCATGGCCGATCGCGAAGGGCTGAGCATGGGAACCGACATCCGGAGCGACTCGGCCGCCCTCAACGGCCTGGTGGCCGCCATCATCGCCGAGGCGGGAGAGCTGTTGCACGTACTCCGCGATCCGACCCGCGGCGGCATCGCCACCACCATCAAGGAAATCGCCCAACAGTCGAACGCGGCCATTACCCTGCACGAAGAAAATATCCCCGTGAACCCCGCGGTGCGGGGTGTCTGCTCGATCCTCGGTCTTGACCCGCTCTTTGTCGCCAACGAGGGAAAACTGCTCGCCTTTGTCGCCCCCGAGGCCTCGGAACGGGTCGTGGCTGCCATGAAGCGGCATCCCCTCGGCGCCCAGGCCGCCATCATCGGAGAGGTTGGAAGCGGAGAACCGGGGCGGGTCCGCATGGAAACCAGCGTAGGCGGCACCCGGGCGGTGGAGATGCTGGCCGGAGAGCAACTGCCGCGGATCTGTTAAATTCACCACCTGCCTCAGATGCACAAGGACTCAGAGAACGGCCGTCAAACGTATAACCGGAAACAGTGTAATTCGTTCCGGGGTTTTTCAGTGCCCCCGTACCTCTGTGACAGGTTCAAGGTTTTAGAAAATGACCAAGGAAAAGACCCCCGTTACCCCCGCCATCCGCCAGTTGCGGGCTGAAAAGGTCGAATTTACCGACCACCTCTACGCCTATGAGGAAAAGGGCGGCACGGCCGTCTCCGCACGGGAACTGGGGGTTGATGAGCACGGCGTGATCAAGACGCTGATCATGGAGGATGAGGCGAAAAAGCCGCTCATCGTTCTGATGCATGGAGATTTGCAGGTCTCGACCAAGGAACTGGCCCGCATCATCGGCGTCAAGCAGGTCACACCCTGTACGCCGGAAACCGCCCAAAAGCACAGCGGCTATCTGGTGGGGGGCACCTCGCCCTTCGGTACGCGCCGGCAGATGCCGGTGTATCTGGAAGAGACCGTCGCCGGGCTCGAGAAGGTCTACATCAATGGCGGGAAGCGTGGTTACCTGATTGCCATGGCGCCGTCGGAACTCGTGAGGGTGCTGAAACCGGTACCGGTGCATGTGGGGATACGTTAGGAGAAAAGGGAATGATTCGCAAGGCACAGATAAGCGACGTCAAGGAAATCCAGAAACTGTTGATGAAGTACGCCAGCCAGGGGGAGATGCTTTCCCGCTCCCTGTCGGAGCTGTATGAATCCTTGCGCGATTTTTACGTTTTTGAGGACGAAAACACACTCTTGGGCACGGCCGCCCTGCATATCGTCTGGGATGACCTGGCCGAAGTCCGCTCCGTCGCGGTGGCCGAGGAGGCTGGCCGCAAGGGCATCGGCAGCCATCTGGTGCAGGCATGTATCAGTGAGGCGCGGCAGATCGGACTCAGGCGCATTTTCTGCCTGACCTACAAACCGGACTTTTTCGCAAAGCTCGGTTTCCGGCTGGTGGACAAGTCCGAGTTACCCCAGAAGGTCTGGGGGGACTGCATCAAGTGCGTCAAGTTCCCGGACTGCGATGAAAACGCCATGATCCTGGACCTGAGCTGAGACGTAATGAAGTAACACCGCTAGCAGGCCGTTGAAAAACTCAGGTTGTTCAAAAATAGTCAGGTCGTCGCACCCGCTAGACAAGCCCCGAGGAGGCGTAGCAGCGCTACGCCGCACGAAAGGGCTTTCGGGGCGAAGGCCTGATGGCTGCTTTTCAACAACCTCCTAACCGAATACTTCCATGGAGAGGTATCGCTCCCCCGTATCCGGCAGAACCACCACCACGTTCTTGTCAGCCCCCATCTTCCGGGCCACCCGTACTGCACCGACCAACGCCGCACCACTCGATATCCCGCACAGAAGCCCTTGCTTGTCCGCCAAAGTCCGGGCGGCACTGAAGGCATCCTCGTCCGGCACGGCAATCACCTCCTGGTAGATCGAGGTATTGAGGACCTCGGGGATGAAACCGGCCCCGATCCCCTGGATTTTGTGGGGTCCCGCCAGGCCGCCGGAAAGTACGGGCGAACTGGCCGGTTCGACGGCAGCGATGTGAATGGCCGGATTGTGCCGGCGGAGCACCTCGCCGGTGCCGGTGATGGTGCCGCCCGTGCCGACCCCGGCCACAAAGCCGTCAATGGTCAATCCCTTCATGGCGGCAATGATCTCAGGTCCCGTCGTGCGGCGATGGGCCTCGGGGTTGGCGGGGTTGCTGAACTGCTGCGGGAGGAGCCAGCGGTTTTTGGCGGCCAGTTCCTCGGCCTTCTGCACCGCCCCCTTCATACCCTGCGAAGCCGGTGTCAGCACCAGCTCGGCACGGTAAGCCGTCAAAAGTCTCCGCCGCTCCAGACTCATGGATTCGGGCATGGTCAGCACCAGCCGGTACCCCTTCACCGCGCAGACCATCGCCAGTCCGATGCCGGTATTGCCGCTGGTCGGCTCGACAATCGTTGCACCCGGCTTGATGCAGCCATCCTGCTCGGCCCGTTCGATCATCGCCAGGGCGATGCGGTCCTTGATGCTGCCGCCGGGGTTGAAGGATTCAACCTTGGCATAAATTGCGGCCGCCCCCGCCTCCGTCAGTCCGGAAAGTTTGACCAGGGGTGTGGCGCCGATCTGTTCGATAGCACTCGTGCTGATTGCAATAGGCATGATGGTGTCCCGAATGAGTTGGTCCGTAAATAAGTTATTGAAAGACTCCGGTTGTTCAATAATAGTCAGATCGTCGCACCCGCAGTATAATCGCCCGGCGATTATCGGTGACGAAGCGCGAGCTGCGTTCATCCCGCAGGGACAGAGCCGGAACGGTTCTGCTAAAGACCCTGCGGAGGCGTAGCAGCGCTACGCCGCACGAAAGGGCTTTCGAGGACGAAGGCCTGATGGCTGTTTTTCAACAACCTCCTAGATGTAGTACATGAAGCGGTGGTCCTGTTCCTTCTTGATCCCCATCTCCAGACCGCGCTGGCACAGCGTCTGGAGGGTTATGCCGGAGAACAGCTTGTTGAGCATGGCCGTGGCCTCTTCCCAGACCGTTTGGGTCGCGCACTGTCCTTCAAAGGGACAGTCTGTCTTGCGCTTGCGTTTTTTCGGCGTCGCCCCGGTACAATCCACCAGAAGCACATCCAGTTCGGTGGCGCACAGCACATCCAGAACCGTGATCTCCTCGGGCTTTTTGGCCAGGCAGTAGCCCCCCTGTGGTCCGCGCTTGCTTTTCAGAATCCCGGCCCGCTTCAGATTCTGGAAGATCTGCTCCAGATAACGGGGTGATATCTGCTGACGGCGGGAGATATCCTGGATCTGGGCCGGCATGTTGCCACAGTTGTAGGCAATGTCGAAAAGAGCCCGCAGCCCGTACCTACTTTTTGTCGACAAACGCATAGTTCCTCCCAATCGCTCTCGTTGTTGAGCAGCATCATTCTATAACAAAAATACATCGCACCCGTCAACAAGACTAACGGCAAAAACTCCCAAGTTCTACATAAAGTTATGCTGATTTTTGCCCATGTCCACGCAGCCTCCGGCTCAACTTTCAACCGCCCTGGCCACCGTCACCACCGCCACCTCGCGGGCACCGGACGCCTTGAGCACTCCGGCGCATTCCTTCACGGTGCTGCCGGTGGTGTAGACATCGTCTACCAGCAACACACGCCGTCCCCTCACAGCATCGGTATCCCTGACGCCAAAGGCACCCTTGACATTGTCGCGCCGCTGTGCGGCCGTCAGATTGATCTGGGGTTCGGTCCACCGGATACGCCGCATTGCGCCCCGATCCAGGGGGAGGTTCCACTCGCGCGCCCAGATTTCTCCCAACAGCACCGCCTGATTGAAGCCGCGCTCCCTGAGCCGGCGAATGTGCAACGGCACCGGCACCATCAGGTCCGGAGCGCATGCGGCGACGAAATCCCGCAGGGAGCCTGCCGCCAGCAGCGCCAGGGGACGGCGCAGGTGGGTTTTATGGTGGTATTTGAAGGCGTGGACCAGGTCGCGGCAGGGCCCCTCGTAGACCAGGGCCGACCGGGCGGCATAAAAATCGGGCGCTGACTGCCGGCACGCGCCGCACACATGGTCCTCACCCGCCCCCGAAAAGGGAATGCCGCACACCTGGCAGAGCGGGTGCGCCACGGTGGGCATCCGCTCCCGGCACGCCGGGCAGATGTGCACGGGGCCGGCATCGGGGATAAATGCCCGGCAGCTGTGGCAAAGCGGTGGGAAGAGGACATCGAGGAACGCTGTAAGAAGCTTGTTCACGGTCGGTTCAATACCGCATCAAAACCCGGTAGGACAATTTCGCTTCGCCATCCGCCGGCACCGGTATCTTGTACTCCAGCGTACCGGAATCGGCTTTGCGGTAGTCGTGGCTGGAGTCCAGCACCTTCCAGTCACCCGGCACCGGCTCCGTCACCCGCACCACGACCGCTTCCTTCTTATGATTGCGAATCGAGATCTCGTAGGCCGCCTCATAGCTGTCGTTTGCCCGTTTCTTCCAGTCGGTCTGCCTCTTGTCGGCAACCACGTCGAAGGCTTCGCCCAGCTTGATACGCACCTTTTCGTCCCTGGGGGTGTGATCGATGGCATCCTCACCCACGAACTGGAGCGCATTGTCGCCGCCCTTTTTGTAGACCCGCACGGTCCCCTTGGGCAACGGCATCCCCAGGTGATTCTTCTCCCGGTTCTCCAGCTCGATATACACGCCAATTTTCTGCTTCCTGGCAATATCGCCGCTGTAGGCGTCCTGATAGTAATAGGCGGCACCGGACAGGAGCAGTTCCTTGCGTACCGGTATATCGGCGGCCGAGAGCAGGCTGATCTGCTTGGTCTGGTTGTCCTTGATGGTGGAAGGCCGCTGGAGAGTGTACATGTGGTACTCCAGGAGCCCCTCCTCCCTGAACTGGGGAGCCGGGGCGGCAACGGCCATCGCCACCGCCTTGCCTCTACGGAGCGGCTGCACCTCGTCGGGGACCCGGTTCACATCCCCGGCCACCAGTTCGACGGTGGCATTGGGGTAGGTTGCCCCGCTGTTGTTGGTGATGGAGACCCATCCCCCCAGATCGGCCTTATCGTCCTGTTCGTTGAGGGTCATGACATAGTCGGCGCGCCAGGTGATGCCGCTGGTCAGGTAGGTAGCCTCCACGGTGTGCGGTTTTTCACGGCCGTTCTCCAGGAGCCACACCAGGGTCGGGCTGGCTATCAGGCTGTCCGGCACCTGGGGAAAGATGACCCGCCCCGGATGGCCGTAGGTGATCTCGTTGCCTATCTTGAATACCGGGCCGTTGTTATTGGAAAGGAGCGTGGCGGTTACCACCTCTTCCCGCTCGCTGTAGGGGTTTTTCTGGTAGAGCCTGACCTCCTTGCCCACATACTTGTCCATCAGTTTCTGCGGGCTGAGCAGGTCATACTCGTAGTTTTGCTCCAGAATATTCAGGCCGGCGGCATCCGAGAGAGAGCGGATACGGACGCTGGCCGGCATGATGGCGGTGGCCACATCCATGAAACGCAGCTCGCTGCGCCCCTTGGGCAGGCGCAGTACGCGCAGGTCCTTGACCAGACCGAGGCTGGAATTGTAGATCGTTACCGCCACGCCGGTCTGTTCGGCACTGGTCGAGGAGGTCACCGTCCCTGCACTGCCGGCGCCCCACACCTGATGGGCCATTGCCGAGACCAGTGCCGTTACCGCCATCACCGTGCGCATCGAGCGAACCGCCATATCCCCTCCCCTCTCCGCCCTTTCGGCGTCAAGCAACTACGGATGCGAAACAAGCCCTTTCCGGGCGGAAACCTATTTCAGCACCTTCACGGACTTGATCACCACCTGCTGTTCCGGCACGTCCCCCATACCATGGTAGACGCCGGTTCTGACCGCTTTTATCTTGTCCACCACGTCCATTCCCGCGATGACCTTGCCGAAGACAGCATAACCGAAGCCGTCCGGATTGGGGCGATTCAACATATCGTTATTTACCACGTTGATGAAGAATTGTGCCGTGGCGCTGTCCGGCATGCCGGTTCGGGCCATGGCGATGGTGCCGCGGTCGTTTTTCAAGCCGTTGGCAGCCTCGTTCCTGATGGGCGCAGCGGTGGACTTCTGGATGAAGTCGGTGGTAAAACCGCCCCCCTGGATCATGAAGCCGTTTATGACGCGATGGAAGATCGTACCGTTATAGAACCCCTTGTTGACATAGCCGAGGAAGTTCCCGACGCTAATGGGCGCTTCCTTTTCAAACAACTCAAGCTTGATGGTTCCCTGGCTGGTTTCCATCAGGACGACCGGATTCTTTGCCTTGCCTTCGGCACAGGCCATGCCTGCAAAGACGAAAACCGCCATAACGGCAACAGCCAATTTCCTGAACATTGCGATTCTCCTTTGTGTAACCGGATAGATTATTGGTGTTCGCGGGATGCCCCCGGCGTGGATGTAGCGCCCCTGCACACCAGGTGCCAGCCGCCCGTCTATTTCCCGCAGGGACGGTTCGGGCATGGCTGACCGTTGCAGCCGGCCCTGTCGCACCCCATGCACTCTCCGTCACGCTTCCCGCTTTGTGGGAGGCCGCTCTGGGCACGGATGGCGCTGATCTTGGCCCGGATCGCAGCGATATCGGCCTGCAAGGCCGCCACCTTGGCGGCATCCGGCGCCCCTTTCAGGTTTTCGCGCTGCAGATCGAAACGCTTGTTCATCAGCTCCTGACGCAGGTCCAGGGTGTCCCGCTGAAATTTTTTAAACTGGTCGGATTGCCCGGCGCTTCGGGCACATTTCGCACAACCGCCGTCCATACCGGCCAGAGTCGTACCGCAAACGGCCAGGGTCAACGCCAGAGCCAACAAAGTCAAGACAGATGCCTTCATACAACTACCTCCCGAAAAGTGTTATTGGTATTCTTCCTGTGCGACGTGCGCCGGCAAACAGGGAAGCGGCCGCTACCCCAGCGAACGCACCAGATCGGCCAGACACGCGATAAAGGCGGGCGAGCTGTTCAGGGACTCACTGCGCCGAAAATTGACAATACCCAGCTTTTGGGCCTCTTCCCGATACTGGATGTCGATCTCGTAGAGGGTCTCGATGTGGTCGGACACGAACGAAAGCGGCACCATCAGCAGGTCCTTGCAGCCCGCCGCCGCCAGTTCGGCGATCTTCCCCTCCGTGGAGGGTTCCAGCCACTTGACCGGGCCGGCCCGCGACTGGAAGGCCAGATGGTGCGATACGCCGCCGAAATGCTCCATCACCAGCCGCACCGTGGCCTGGATGTGGTCGAGGTAGGGATCTCCGGAATCGATGAACGACTGGGGCAGGCCGTGTGCGGAAAACACCAGTTGCACGGCGCTCCGGTCGGCAAATCCGGCCAACCCTTGCTCGACCTTCTCCACCAGGGCCGCGATATAGCCGGGATGGTCGAAGAACTGGCGGATATACGCCAGATCAAAACGCACCTTTGCCTGGGCCAGCACCCGCTCCAACTCGTTGAAGCTGGAACCGCTGGTAGCACGGGAATAGTGGGGATAGAGCGACAACGCCACGATCCGGCTGAAGCCTTCCCGCTTGATGGCGGCCAGGGCTTCGATCGTGTCCGGTTTCCAATAGCGCATGGCCACGAAACAGCGATAGCCCTCACCCAGAACCTTTTCCAGTTCCGCCCCCTGCTGTTCGGTCAGCTCACGCAGAGGCGACTTGCCTCCCATCCGGCGGTAATACTCGACCACCTTGCGGGCGCGCCGGCGGGAAATGAAACGCGCTATGACCGGTTGCAGAAAGGCCGGGCCGATACGGATGATGTCGCGGTCCGAAAACAGGTTGCAGAGAAACGGTTCGACGGCGTCCAGGGAATCCGGCCCACCCATCTGGAGCAGCAATACTGCGGTTTTTTCAGACATTCTGGAACCCCTCTCTCATCACAGCGGCATAAAAGGCGTTGAAGAAACAAACTATTACAACAGAGCAATCGTTCCTCGCGCATCCGCATGTTTGCCGTGACGGTGCGGCACACATACTTCTACGCGCGGATCATCACCAGCAACATCTTGAACGGCTTGACCGCCTTGAGCGCATGGGGCTTGTTGGCCGGCATGATGATCATCTGTCCGGCCGCCACCGTCTGGGCGCTCCCTTCGATGGTCACCTCCGCCTCGCCGTCCACGACCTGCACAAAGGCATCGTAAGGGGCGGTATGCTCGGAAAGCCCCTGTCCGGCATCAAAGGAAAACAGCGTCAACGTCCCGATCTTCTTGTCGATCAGTGTCTTGCTGACCACCGAGCCATCCTGATATGCCACCAGTTCGCTCATGGTCAGGGCTTTTCCGGTCAGATCCATGTTCTCCTCCTTTTCCAGCCGCAAGAGTCTGCCAGCGCACCCATAATATGACGTAACCGCCCTCCGGGCAACTGATTTAAACGCAAAAGGCCGGAGACATGATATCTCCGGCCCTTTCCATACACGTGCGGGAACGTCGCTTTTGGAAAACGCTCTATTTTTTGTCCTGGGCAGGAAATCAAGGGGTTGCGCGGAGGCGTAGCAGCGCTACGCCGCACAAGCAAGCCCGCCGATTGACGCAGCCAGGGCGGAAAAGAGACGTTTTCCCGGTTAGTACATGCCGCCCATGCCGCCCATACCACCCATCCCGCCACCCGGCATTGCCGGCATGGCAGCTTCTTCCTTCGGCTTCTCGGCGATCAGGGCCTCGGTGGTCAGCATCAGGCCTGCGATGGAGGAGGCATTCTGCAGGGCCGAACGGGATACCTTGGTCGGATCGATGATGCCGGTCTTGATCATGTCCACATACTCGTCGGAAGCGGCATCGTAACCGAAGGCGTCCTTGCCGTTCTTGACCTTGTCCACCACGATGGAGGCGTCGATGCCGGCGTTATCGGCGATCTGGCGGATCGGGGCTTCCAGGGAGGTCTTGATCACGTTGACGCCGAACTGCTGCTCGGCTGCCAGTTCGAGGGCATCCAGCGCCTTGAGGGCGCGGATGTAAGCGACACCGCCGCCGGGGACAATGCCCTCGTCAACGGCAGCGCGGGTGGCGTGCAGCGCGTCTTCCACGCGGGCCTTCTTCTCCTTCATCTCGACTTCGGTGGCAGCACCGACCTTGATGACGGCAACGCCGCCCACCAGCTTGGCCAGACGTTCCTGGAGCTTTTCACGGTCGTAGTCGCTGCTGGTTTCCTCGATCTGGGCGCGGATCATCTTGACGCGGCCCTGAATGGCCTCTTCCTGGCCGTCGCCGTCGATGATGGTGGTGTTGTCCTTGTCGATGGTGATGCGCTTGGCGCGACCCAGCATGTCGAGAGTGGTCTGGTCGAGTTTGAAGCCCACCTCTTCGGAGATCACCTGACCGCCGGTGAGGATGGCGATATCTTCCAGCATGGCCTTGCGGCGGTCGCCGAAGCCAGGGGCCTTGACGGCGGCAACGTTCAGCACGCCGCGCAGCTTGTTGACCACCAGGGTCGCCAGCGCTTCGCCTTCGATATCTTCGGCGATGATCAGCAGCGGACGGCCGGTTTTGGCGGTCTGCTCGAGGATCGGGAGCAGGTCCTTCATATTGGAGATCTTCTTGTCGTGGATCAGGATCACGGCGTTTTCAAGAGTAGCTTCCATGCGCTCCGGATCGGTCACGAAGTAGGGGGAGAGGTAGCCGCGGTCGAACTGCATCCCTTCCACGGTTTCCAGGCTGGTTTCCATGGCCTTGGCTTCCTCGACGGTGATCACGCCTTCCTTGCCGACCTTTTCCATGGCCTCGGCGATGATATCTCCGATGGTCTTGTCGTTGTTGGCGGAGATGGTGCCGACCTGGGCGATCTCCTTGTGGTCCTTGATCGGCTTGGAGATGCTCTTCAGTTCGCCGACGATGACCTCCACGGCCTTGTCGATGCCGCGCTTGATCTCCATCGGATTGTGGCCGGCGGCCACCAGCTTGGAACCCTGACGGTAGATGGCCTGGGCGAGAACGGTCGCGGTGGTGGTGCCGTCACCGGCAACATCGGAGGTTTTGGAAGCGACTTCTTTCACCAGCTGAGCGCCCATGTTTTCGAATTTATCTTCCAGTTCCACTTCCTTGGCAACGGTCACGCCGTCCTTGGTGATCAGCGGAGCGCCGAAGGATTTGTCGATCACGACATTGCGGCCTTTGGGGCCGAGGGTTACCTTGACGGCGTCTGCAAGGGTATTGACGCCTTTCAGGATGGCGTTGCGGCCGTCCTGGTCGAATTTGATGATCTTTGCAGCCATGCGTTATTCCTCCATAGAGATAGTTGGTAGCTCGTTGGTTTTGGAGCGTATTATGTGCTGAAATGAGGATTTTTTCGTCCTGGGCTTGCCGATCAAGGGATGCCGCGGAGACGTACCGGAGGCACGTCGCACAAAGGCATTCCGAAGAGTGGCGAGGCCAGGGCGGAAAAAGACCGTTTCTTACTCTACGATGGCCAGGATGTCTTCTTCCCGCATAATCAGATACTCTTCACCGTCCACCTTGATCTCGGTGCCCGAATACTTGCCGAACAGCACCTTGTCGCCCACTTTCACGTCCAGAGGCAGCACCTTGCCGTCTTCGGTCTTCTTGCCGTTGCCGGCAGCCACGATTTCGCCGCGCTGCGGTTTTTCCTTGGCGGTTTCAGGAATGAAAAGCCCCCCTGCCGTTTTGGTTTCCTCTTCAACCCTCTTGACGAGGATGCGGTCCTGAAGTGGTCTCAAACTCATGTTGTCCTTCTCCTTTCTATTACCGGTTGGTGGTGTAAAGTCACAGACGCGATTAGCACTCACAACCACCGAGTGCTAACGGTGAGAAATATAATCAACGGGTGGGCAAAAATCAAGGGGCGTGATGATTTTTTTCCCGACAGGCGGTCATACCGCCGGAAAATGATACAGGGATCGGGCATATACAAATTAAATATCAAATAAATACAGTCGAGTATCGAAACACTGTCATGGAATGACGTATGTGCACCACTTTCCGTTTTGACAAACTGCGTGGCGTCTGGTACAAAATCCGCAACTGTTTATCGACCGGTCTGGTGCCGCGCTCTCGATCAGCGTGGTTAAAAGGGAAGAGGGTGCAAGTCCCTCGCTGTCCCGCAACTGTAAGGGGGGACCGACGCCGCATCGTGCCACTGGGGAAGACCTGGGAAGGCGCGGCGAAGGAACGATCCCCAAGCCAGGAAACCTGCCATTCCGATGCTTTTGGGACCTCCGTGGAACGAGGGGCCGAAGCCGGATAG
>Ga0207857_1000009_pt1 | contig 86704 bp, 76 predicted proteins | sample LuqExpMetageno22_FD_187780 | JGI IMG/M metagenome (GOLD analysis project Ga0207857, IMG submission 187780) | Tropical forest soil microbial communities from Luquillo Experimental Forest, Puerto Rico - Sample 22 (SPAdes) | ecosystem: Environmental > Terrestrial > Soil > Tropical forest ... | reverse complement strand
AAGGATTCGGGGCCTCTAGTCCAGCACTATCCATATTTCGAATTTGGTCCGTGGTAAGATTGCCCCCAGGGGAACCCACAGATTTTGCGGAAGAACCAAAAAGCGGAAGTGTGATCAGGGCATCCATAAAAATGGAGGCAAGGCGTGCGGCGTGTTCCAGTCCCCCTGAAAAGATGGCAAAAAAGGCTATTACGATTGGATACCCGGGAGGCCTTGCGGTGCCCCCCGTGCCCCCCGGAAGTTTCAGCTGCAAAAAACTCTTTGCAATGTCCATATACCCCACGGCGTCCTGTTCGTGAATCATCAGGGGATATGGGTACGTTGTCAAAAAATGGTATCTTAGAAAGAAAGCCACTGTGAATGCCGTGGCCGGCAGGATGTATTCCCATTTGTCGGTAATGAATTTCGATAGGTCAGGCTTGAGCATCAATGCCTCTCCATTTTCGAGTATGTCGGTTGATGTATCATATTTTATACGGAGCTGTACAGAGCTACTGACTTCCTGAAGGCACGCCATGATGGACGACAAACATCATGAGGGAAAAAAGAAGTGGCGAGAGCCCACCATGGCGAAGCGCAGTTTGTTGCCTCTCCAAAGCCGTCTCCACATGGGTCACATTCAAAAAGTACTTGTATCGCAATGGCACACGTGAAAGAATCCGGCGGTGGAATCTTGCCTTCAAAAACAGGGAGGGAGTAATGTCGAAAAAGCTTGTACTAGGTGGGGTTGTTGTCTTGATCCTGGTCTGCGCGGGATACCTGTACTGGGACAGGGAACCGAAAAGCCAGGCGGATGATACTTTTGTCAAAATCAATGCCGTGTGGGCGGTTCAGGGACCATTCAAGAATGGCGCGGAATCGGCGCAGGCCATGCGTTACGCAACAAAGGCCGCCGGAGGGACGGACGAATTTTACAACGAAATAGACAAGCACGCCGCCGCGTACGACGCCCATCCAGCCAGGTGGGAAGAGATCAGAAAGGGCAGCCTGCAATTTGCCAAGGGGCCGGAGTTCGAAGCCAGTCTGGAGGCGGCCAAGAAACTGGGGGCGGTCGTTAATCCGAATTATGCTTCCTCGACGGCTCACTGAGCTTGATCGCATTCGTAATATTCGCCATGGTCGGACTGAAATGGGATCAGTCATGCAACCTCCGGCAGGCCATGGAAAAAGAGGGGACCATGAGTATGGAGCTTTCATGTGGACAAGAGCCGGGCTACCTAATGGCGAAAATATCCGGCCAATGGACGGCGGAGAGCGCAAAACAGGTGCTCGAGGCCATGCGCAGTGAAGCTGTTGCGAGAAGCCTGATCCATATCCTTATCGATGCCAGGGAGGTCGAGAAGCCGAAAAGTGAAATGACCCGGTTCGATACAGGGGAATATGTTGCGAAAGTATTGGGTTTTCCGTTCAAGTTGGCAGTCGTGGGAAAGCCTGAGGTGTATAACAGATTCGGGGAGACCGTGGCGGTGAACCGTGGCGCGTGTATAAAGGTATTCTTTCAGCAGGAGGAGGCCTTGCAGTGGCTTCTCGCGGGGACCGGCAAGCCGGGGCCTGAGGACCCCCGCGACATTGCGCCTGATCCCGTCGAAACCCATGCCGCTTCTGCAAGATAGAACGAAAAAGCCACCCCGTCAGGAGTGGCTTTTTCGTTCGCTTCCGGGCTAATTCCCGTTAATCGTCATGGCGGCTTCTGCCGTTTGACTTCAGCGGGCGGTAGATCACGTTGCGGACTACGGCGCTGCTGTTGCCCGCCTCATCAGTGGCGGTAACGGTAATGGTGTACTGTTTGGCGACGCTGAAATTGAGCCGCTGCTGGAACCGGCCGTTGTGGACCTCCGGGGTATAGGTCCTCCCGTCCGCAGTGACCGTGACATTCGCCTTGCCCTGGGGAGCGACGACCGTACCCCGCAAGTAGGGGCGGGGGTCGCTCGTGACGATATCCTGGCTCGGATAGGTCACCGCCAGGTCGAGGCTCGTGGTGGTGGCGGCAGGGCTGTAGGTAATGGTCCGTTTGACGCTGGAGACATTGCCGGCCAGGTCGGTGGCGGTGATGAGGATGGTGTTGACGCCCTCTGCCAGGTTTACGGTGGCGCTATACGTGTTACCGGTGATGGCGGCGGTTTGCTGGCTGCCGCCGTTGTCGGCGACGGAAACCGTGGAGGTCTCGCTGATGGTTCCGGTTACGCTCGTAAACGACTGCGCGGTGCTGCTGTTGTCGGCGGGTGCGGCAACGGTGATGACCGGCGCGGTCGGGTCATAGGTCACGGTCCTGGTGTCGGTCTTCTTGACCGATGCACTGTCGGTGGCAACGACGGTTATGGTGTTGGCCCCGGCCTGCAGGGTTAGCGCCGTGCTGAAAGCACCGCTCGCATCGACGGCGACGGTCTGGCCGTTGACGGTAACGGACAGGATGGCGACCGTATCGGTGACGGTGCCGCTCACGTTGAGGGTCGGGTTGTTGGTGATCGAGCCGTCGGCCATGGTGGAGACGGTCATGCTCAGGTTCGCGGTCGCGATGGAAATCGCCACGGTGGCGCTTTTGGCGGCGGAAACATTGCCGGCCGCATCCTTGGCCCAGGCATAGAAGGTGACGCTGCCGGCGCCCGGCGCGCTTACGGTGGTGGGTGCGGTGCCGGTCCAGCCCGCGGCATTTGCCGCCGGTGCGGCGGCGCTGGTGGTGACCAGGTAGCCGGTGACGGCCACGTTATCCGCGGCGGTAAAGGAACTGACCGGTATGGTGAGGCTGGCGGCGGTGGCCGGCAGGGTGAAGGCGGTAACCGTGGGCGCGGCGGTATCGGGCAGGGTAATCGTGATGTTGGCGCTGACCCCGGCCGAGACATTGCCGGCCGCATCCTTGGCCCAGGCATAGAAGGCGACGCTGCCGGCGCCCGGTGCGCTTACGGTGGTGGGGGCGGTGCCGGTCCAGCCCGCGGCGCTTGCCGCCGGTGCGGTGGCGCTGGTGGTGACCAGGTAGCCGGTGACGGCCACGTTATCCGTGGCGGTAAAGGAACTGACCGGTATGGTGAGGCTGGTGGCGGTGGCCGGCAGGGTGAAGGCGGTGACCGTGGGCACGGCGATGTCGGCCGGAGCGGTGACGGTGAACGAATTGGTGCTCACGATCTCATAGCCGTGGTTCGGGTTGGTGGCGTCGGGAGTCCAGCCGGCGCCGAAGACCGTCGTGCCCGCGCCAGCGTCGGTCAGATCGTATTTGTTGCCGTACCATGCCACTTTCCAGGTGTAGGCGCCCGGAGTGGTTGGTGCCGGCGCACTCAGCGTCGCGGGGAGTGTGGTCGAGCTTCCCATGTCGCTGGCGTTGCCGTTGGACCGCGCCAACTCGACCTGGTTCTGGTCGTACAGTACCGCGCGAACCCAACCGGTGCGGTAGCCGCCGTTAATGGTCACGGTGACGGTTGCGCCGGGTGCGTAGCTGGTTGCATTGGTCGTTCCGGTGACGTTGATGGTGTTCTTGGCGCTGCCCGCGTGGGTGCCGTGGGCGTGGCACCCGTTGCAGGTGGCCACGGCCGGGGCCGTGTGGCAGGCGGAACAGCCCTGGCTCGTGAAATAGCTCGATTGCGCCTGCGCCTCCCTCCCTCCGGGCTGGAACGCCATGGCCATTGCTACGGTAAAGAAAAATGTGATTGCTACCCTGCCGGTAATCTTCATGAAATCTCCTTTTCTCTGACGGTTCCGTGGAAGCTGCGTGCTGTTCATCCCTCTCCGTGCTGCGTTTCGGGCCGGAGCCCGGGCACAAAAAAACCGGATCGCCAATATCGTGTGATATTTCGGCGACCCGGCTATCTCGGTGAGACCCTGTGGGCTTTCCGCCCCATCCTCGCGGATGGTTTAGTATTGTCGTGTATCCAATGTCTAGTTTTTATGTCAGTTAAAGATAATGGTTGTATGATTATATAATTGACATATTTAGTCAAGTAAAAAGGTGTCGTGGCGGCGCCGCCCCAATCCTGAACGGTTCGGAGATCGAAAGGACGCAATCGTCTTCCGTTATGGGGTATCGCCGTGCAAGGCCGGTAGCCGTCGCCGACACATATGCCAAGCCCCATGTTGTCGCATTTACGGGGTTTTTGGGGGGATAGACCGGCGTTTTGTTACTAAGGTCTTGATTAATCAAAGGTAAGCGGATAATCTGTGGCACCGTTCAGGATCCGTTATGACCTGCCCGGTGCGGGTCCCGGTGGAGTTTGAAGGCTTGTGTGTTCATCACCGGCCAGCCGTGTTCAGGGTTCCGGATTTTTAAAACATTGACCTTAACCACAGAAGGAGAACCGTATGATGAAACGCTCACTGGTAGCCGTTTTTGCGATCCTCGCCATGTGCCGAAGCGGGTATGCTCTCGAATTTCAAGCGGTGGGCAACGGTGCTCTCGGCGTCGGCGGGGCCGGAGTGGCCCGTACCGATGGCGCCATGGCCCCGTACTGGAATCCCGCCGGCCTTGCTTTTGCGAAGAAGGCCGTCACCGTGTCCCTGACGGCCGGAGCCGGCCTGCAGCCGGAAAAGAAGCTGGCGGAAGATATCGATAACCTGAAGACGGCCTACGATGCCTGGAACAGTAACCAGTTGAACGCAACCGCTCAGAATAACCTTGCCGCCGCTGTTGCCAATGTCTCCCCTTCCGACAACCTCCGGGCCACCGCCGACGCCGCTCTCGGCATACAAATCAAGCAGTTCGGCTTTGGCGTTTTCGGGACGTTCGAAGGGGGGGCGGTTCCCCACCCCCACCCGATCGACACAACCGATGTGAACTCGATAAATTCGACGCTGGCGCAAAATACCGTAACGACGCGCGGCATCGCGCTTCTCGAAGCCCCCGTGTCCTATGGCTACCTCCTGGATGCCGGGAAGTTGGGCCACATCGGTCTCGGCATCACCGGCAAATACCTGTACGGCGAGGTTACGTCATCGACGAAGCAGATCTTTGACACCGTCAACGGCACGATCATATCCTCGGAAGACCTGACGGAGGACCTGTCCAAAAATCGTCACGGGTCTTCCTCGTGGGGGATCGATCTCGGCGCGCTGTGGAAAACGGGAAGCTTTCTGCCGATCCCGGTCACTGTGGGCCTGGTCGGTAAGAATCTCAACGCCCCTTCGTTCACCGCAAAAAACGGCGACAAGATCACCATAGATCCGCAGGTCCGTGCCGGGCTCTCCGCGGAACTGCTGAGCTGGCTGGACCTGGTCGCCGATGTTGACGTGATCAGGAACACCACCCTGGTGCCGGGGCTCAAAAGCCAGAAACTGGGTGGCGGCGCGGAATTCCGCCCCTTCGAGTCCTTGAAGCTCCGTGCCGGGGGGTACACCGATTTCGCCGAATCCGGCAGCGGCGCCGTGACCGCCGGTCTCAGCGTCGGCGTCCCGACGATCTTTCTCGATCTCGATGGTGCGTACGGTCTTGGTACCGTCAGATACGACAATCATTCGTATCCGTCCGAGGCAAAGGTGCAATGCAGCCTGAACCTTGCATTTTAAGAGGTAGCGGCACCGCTCCCGCGCATCCGGGGCTCTGACGCAACGAAGGCACGTGAACATGGTTCACGTGCCTTTTTTCATGCACTTGCGACGCGGCAAGCCCGCTCACGGTATTGTTCCGGATTCGTGGGCGGATGCCCGTTGTCGCCGTTTTTCAATCGGACAGCGTAACGCCCGTTCGGGCGTCGCCGCGTACCCCGAGCAACTCCTGTATTTTCACGATGAATTGACCCAGATTGAGCGGCTTTGGGAAGAAATCGGCTTTTATCGAATCTTTGCGCGCCATCTCATACCCGTTGGGGTAGCCGCTTATGAAGATGGCCCGCAAATCGGGTTTCAATCTGCGCAATGCCTGGTATGTTTCAGGCCCGTTGATCTTGGGCATGAGTATGTCGCATACCAGCAAATCGATGCTGGACGGGTCGTTAAGGGCGTGTCTGCAGGCCGAGAAGCCATCGGGCTCGGTTATGACGGAAAAACCGGCGTCTTCAAGGAAGTCGCGGAGCATACTTCTGATAAATTCATCATCATCAACAACGAGAATGGTTTTAGCGGCAGTTGTCGTGGTCATGGTTTCGTTACCGGACTCACCAATCATTTTTGAAAAACATGTTTTCGTTCTACATCACGGAAACCCGTATTTCAACGTAAATTCAAAGTGTTAAAAAAATTAACATTGAAATGCCGATCTTGTATCAGGTTGTTATTACAATGAAAAAAATGCCCAAAATACGTCCCGGCGTCCTGCATTGTGTCGTTATGATACAAATATTTTTTTATAAAAATAAAAATGACTCTTCGTTTTGTGCCGCGCACCACCCTCCGCCAAGGGTCGGGTTTCCCCGACGAATTTCCCGTCCGGTTAACGGTTTGAATCCGCTGTTTTTGCAGAAGAGGCCATTATTGATAAAAATACATTTTTATTGGGACTGGGTTGATGGTATATAGAAGCTGCCTGCAACGGCCTGAAATCCGCTCCACCACGGGCCGGCACACCCGGACAGGAGACCCCGTCATGGCTGACACCCTTGCGTCAGCCCTTGACCGCGCGAAGGTGGATACACCATGAACAATGAAGCACAAACAATTGCCACGGCACCGGGGGAACCGGACCAGCAGCTGGCCGAACTTGCCCGGCAAAAGTCGCGGCTCGAACTGATCAACAACCTGCTGACCGGCCTCAGCAGGGTGGCGGGCCTGGACAACATGGTGGTGCATATCCTCGATATTCTGATGCAGACCATCGGGGCGGCCAATGTTTCCATCATCTACCGTCTGGACGGTGCCTGGCAGCTCCGGGACGTTCTCGGGACCAGCCTTGAGTTCGCGGAAGTCCAGAATCCCGATGTCGCGGCCGTACTGGCCAGCGGCAAGCCGCGCAAGATCAACTGCCCGGAGACGCCGCCTGCGTATCCGGGGGCAACTGCAGCCATTCCTCTCGAAAACTGGATCTTTCCTCTCGAATCCCGCCAGCGGAAAATCGGCGCCATCTGCATGGACGGAATGCAACCCGCCAACTCTGCTGTCTATGAGGATCTACAGCCCTTTTTCATCTATGCCGGGGTGATGCTCGACAACGAGATATCAAACTACTCCCAACTGGCCGAAGCCCACCGTTTGCTGCAGGATTCGGAAACCCTGTATCGCACCTTGTTCAATCAATCCCCGGACGGAATCGTGCTCTGGGGGGTCCCGACTTTCCATCCGCTGGAGTTCAATACGGCAGCCCACGCGCTGCTCGGCTATTCCCGCGAGGAGTATGCCTCCCTTGCTCTCTCGGACTTCGAGGCTACCAAGGACGCGGCGGACCAGGCCGAGGTGATGGAGGTACTGCGCCGGGAGGGAATAATCAGCTTTGAAACGGCCCACCGTACGAAATCGGGCGACATACGGCCCATGTTCGTATCCCTGCAACTGTTTGAGCTGAGCGGGCGTCAGATGGTCCTGGCAACCCATCGCGATATCAGCGATTTGAAAGAGAAAAACCGCACCCTGGAATTGTACCGCCACGCCCTGGACAATGCCCGCGACTCCATCTTTCTGGTGGGCGAGGATGCGCGCTTTCTCTATGTCAACGAGGCGGCCTGCGAAGCCCTCGGGTACGCTCGGAGCGAATTCCTGACCATGCATGTATTCGACATCGATCCGGATTTTCCCCGTGACGTCTGGGAGAGACATTGGGAGAATATCAAGGCGCACGATACGCTCCGTATCGAAAGCAACCACAGGACCCGTGACGGCCGGACGACCCCGGTGGAGATCGGGATCAAGCTGTTTTGCTTTGAAGGTGCCGAATATCTCCTGTCGGTGGCGCGCGATCTGACGGAACGGAAACGGTTCGAGGCGGAGCGGCTTCACCTTGAACAGCAGTTGCTCCACGCCCAGAAACTGGAGAGCCTGGGGGTGTTGGCCGGGGGGATCGCCCACGACTTCAACAACATCCTGATGGCGATCCTCGGCAACGCCGATCTGGCCCTGATGCGCATCAACAAGGAATCGCCCGTCGTGGACAATCTGCACAGGATCGAGGAGGCCGCGGCCCGGGCGGCGGACCTGGCCAAGCAGATGCTCGCCTATTCGGGCAAGGGCAAGTTCATGGTCGAACACATCAACCTGAACCGGCTGCTGGAGGATATGCTCCACATGCTGGAGGTTTCCATATCCAAAAAGGCCGTACTGCGGCTCAATCTGAATCATTCACTGCCCACGGTTGAGGCGGATGCCACCCAGATGCGCCAGATCGTCATGAACCTGGTCATCAACGCCTCGGAGGCGATCGGGGACAAGAGCGGCGTCATCGCCATAACTACCGGTTGCATGGACTGTGACAAGAACTACCTGAAGGATGTCTGGCTGGACGAGAACATCACCGCAGGGCTGTACGTCTACCTGGAGATAGCGGACACCGGCTGCGGCATGAGCAAGAAGACCGTGGCCAGGATCTTCGACCCCTTCTTCACCACCAAGTTTACCGGCAGGGGACTGGGCATGGCGGCGGTCATGGGTATCGTGAGAAGTCACAAGGGAGCGATCAAGGTCTACAGCGAACTGAACAAAGGCACGTCCTTCAAGATTCTCCTGCCGGCCAGCGGCAAGCCGGCCGAGCTGTTCAATCATGACGCCGGCCATGGGACGGACGATTGGCAAGGAGGCGGTACGGTGCTGTTGGTGGACGACGAAGAAACCGTGCGCGGCATTGGGCGGGAAATGCTTCAGGATCTCGGTTTCGAGGTCATCACCGCCAACGATGGCCGGGAAGCGATCGAAGCCTTTAAAGCGACCCCCAACATCGCCTTTGTCATCCTCGACCTCACCATGCCGCACATGGACGGGGAACAGTGTTTCCGGGAGCTGAGGCAACTGGATCCCGGCGTCAAGGTTGTCATGTCCAGTGGTTTCAGTGAGCACGAGGTCAATCAGAAGTTTGCCGGCAAGGGGCTGGCGGGCTTTATCCAGAAACCCTACCGGCTATCAGGGCTCAAAGAGGCGATAGTGAGGCTTGATTGATGGAAACACTGCGACGTTCTCCCCATGCGGCGGCCCGCTTTTTGGGGAGAACGTCATCGTGAACCTGAATCCGTGACACCTCCCTGGCTCTGTTTGTCCGGAAGGCCTCAGCCTTTGCCTGTATGAGGGCAACGGCAACCGGTCGGAGGACCGGCAGGGTGAGTGACGGGCTGAGGCACGGGCAACGTGCGGGCTCCGGCTCTTCCGGCCACTGCGGCATTCCGGCATCACGGATTCATCGTGAGGTCATGCCGTGAGCTTGAAGCGCGACACGATGCTTTGCAGGGTGTCGGCCATCCGTGCCAGCTGTTGCGCGGCGTTCGCGGATTGTTGGGCACTCGTCGCACTCTGTTGCACCACATCGGTGATCTGCAAGATATTATTGGTGATTTCCTGTGTGGTGGCGGTCTGTTCTTCCGCTGCCGTCGCAATCTGGCTGGCCTGCTCCGTGACGGCATTTGCCAGGGTCAGGATTTCATGGAGCGCCTGGCCCGATTTCTCCGCTTCGGCTGTTCCGCTGGACACCTCGTTAACACCCTCTTCCATTGCCACGACCGCCCGTTTTGTTTCGTTCTGGATGTTTTTGATCATGTCGCCGATCTCTTTCGTCGCTTTTGTCGTCCGCTCGGCGAGCGCCCTGACTTCATCGGCGACAACGGCAAAGCCTCTGCCCTGTTCTCCGGCGCGCGCCGCCTCTATGGCCGCATTCAGCGCCAGCAGATTGGTCTGATCGGCGATATCTTCAATGGTCCCGACGATGTCGCCGATCTGATCGCTCTGCTTGCCGAGGGTTTCGACCTTCAACGCGGTTTCCTGAACCTTGTCGGCGATCCGCTTCATGACGAGCACCGTCTCCTCCACTACCGTTGAGCCCGATTGTGCAGCCTTGCTGGCCAATGTCGCGCTGCTGGCCGCATCATGGCAGTTTCGGGCAATATCCGATGTCGTGGCGGACATCTCTTCGGCGGCCGTGGCTACGGTGCCGGCCTGGGCGGCAACCTCTTCCGAACCGGTTGCAATATGCTCCGACGTGGATGACAGCTCCGTTGCCGCGGACGACACCTGGACGGACGTTTCCCTCACCTGGCCGATGACATCGCGCAGATTGTCCACCATGGTGGAGAATGATTGACTCAATAGGCCCACTTCGTCGGTTGAAAGCGCCACGACGGAGACGTTCAGGTCGCCTGTGGCGATTTGCCCGGCCTTGGCGGCAAGATCGTGAAGCGGCCTGCTGATGGCCCGAGCGATAAAGAGCGCCAGGACAATGCCGATGGCCAGGGCAATGACCAATATACCCATAATCAGGCCCCTTGATGTGGCATACAGCGCATCGCCCTGTTTGCCGGACACCTCTGCACCGGCATCATTCAGCTCAATCGCTTTGACCAGGTTTTCCTGGACCATGCCAAAGGTCTTCTTGCTGTCGCTTCTGTTCACGGCATATGCTTCATCGGCTTTGTCTTCCTTTATCAGGGCGGATACCTTGAGGTTTGCCGCAATATAAGCGTCCATGGCTGATTTCATCTGATGGAATATTTTTTTCTCCTCATCGCTTGAAAGCAGTTTTTCATACGCCGCATTCAGTTTGCCCGCCTTTTCGAGGGCGGCCGTCGTGCGCTTTTCGAAGGATTGGTGTTCTTCATCCGTTCTGGCATTGATGTTCGCCAATTCGATTCGCCGGATTTCGTTGAGATTCCGGTCGATTTCTCCCACTACCTTGATGCTGGGAAGCCAGTTGTCCTTGATCTCGGAAGCAACGTGATTGACCCTGGACAACTGGATAATCGAAAAGACACCCTGGAATACCATTAATCCCAGGACCAGGGACACCACCACCAGGATTTTCGTTCCAACCGCCAAATTTTTAAATACTTGCATACTCGTACCTCCTCAACGATCTTTTGCGTGGTTGCCAGGGGCATCGATCCTGCCGGTCCTGAGACAAACATCGGTTGTAAATCTGATACTGAAGATATGGCAGGGGTGTGGAGATGTACCAGGTGGAAAACTTTCAACATCACGACAATCACCCCCGCCCATGATACTGCTTGGGTGATAGGTAGCCGAATATTAGTTTTTATTATAAAACAATTGTATGAAAAATAAATGCAAATTGATTTTATGCGTCGAGAGACATTCCGGCGGAAGAGCGGGAATTGAGGAAATAATTTGCAAGGTACTGTTTTTATTGATTTGCATGCGTTTAACCCCTATGGTGTTCCCGCCTCCTTCTTTACGTGGCCCTGCGACTATCCTCCTGGTCGCGGGGTCTTTTTTGGGTGGAACCATAACCAAAACCAAGGTACTGCTTGTCTTCCCCCTTTAAAAAAAGGGGGAATTGAGCCCAACCTTTCTTTGGGTTAGAGGTCCCTTTTTTGGGGTTGCCTGATTTCTCCCGGTCCCTGCGGATTTCCTGCCGGCCAACGGGCGGCAGGGGAACCTTCATGTTGCCGCCTTACGGGATGCTTCCATTACCGCTTCCAACGTTGCTCAGCGTCTTGAAGATCATTTCCTGGCATCCACTTGTCATCGGTTCATCGTGTCCGGAATAAATCTTCCGAATATCCCGGCAGGCTATTTTGATGAGTGCCTCGGTGTATTTCCGGGCATACCGCTCATCCGGCGTTGTTATACGCAACTGCATGTCCCCGGAAAAGAGCGCCTTCTCCGCCGGGGCGTACAGGCAGATGGAATCGGCGGAATGGCCGGGGGTATGGAGCACCTCCAGGATATCGTCGCCCGCCTTGACGAACTGGCCGTCGCTGAGGAGTTCATCGACCCCCGCCCCCTGGCGGAAGGCCAGTATGCGGGCGTTGTACCGCGCCTTGACGGCCCCGGCCGCCCCCGCGTGATTGAAATGGCTGTGGGTGAGGATCATCTGCGCCACCGGGATCTTGCCGAGACCGGTGGGGAGGTGGTCCATCTCTTCCAGGATGAAGTTATCGGTGCCGGGATCGATGATGGTGTTGACGTCCCCGATCCGGTTCCAGTCGCCGAGGATCAGGTAGGAGTTGCAACTGTGCGTTGCACCGCTCCGTCGCAGGGGAATGATCTTCATGGCGGTCAACCCCCGACCGTTTCGAACCCGAGCCGGTTCATCCATTCGGCCGGGATCGTCTGCTTCGCGGCATGCTTCAGGGGCGGCTGGGGGCGCATGAAGAAGGTACCGGCCGCCCTGACGACCACCGATCCCGCTTCTTCGGGGAGTGCCTCGATCCGTACCGGGAAATCAGCCATTGCGTGCATCCTCCTCGCGTTGGGAAACTTCGAACGCCGTCACACATGGGGCGGATAATCCACGTTGCGTGCCAGGATGCCGTTGGCCAGCTACAAAAATGAAATAGGTAACAGTAACGGATAGATAGGGGATAAGACACAAAGAGGCCGGCCTGCGTGGGGATGGAGTGCATTTGTCTCATGGCACACATTGTGTGTCAGGTATCTGTTGCACGAGTGTATGGAGAGCTGAGCTCCGGGTGGCGCTGGTCAGGGCGTGTCGTCGGATGAGGGCTCTTCGTGAAGCTTCCGGTAGAGCGTGCTGCGGCTGACGCCCAGCAGACGGGCGGCCTTGGCTTTGTTGCCGTCCGTCACGGCAAGGGCATGCTCCATGGTCAGATTCCGGTCGGAAGGGCCGGGTGGCGTACCTGCCGGCTGTTGATGGTGGAAGGCGGCGCAGAAGTCCTGCGGCAGGTCTTCCACCCCGATGACCGTGGTGGGACAGAGGAGTGCGGCATGTTCCAGGGTGTGCTCCAGTTCGCGCACGTTTCCCGGCCAGGGGTGGCGCGTGAACAGCGCCATAGCCTCGTGGGATACGGCACTCAGGTTTTTCGTGAACTTGTGGCGGAATTTTTCCAGGAAATGTTCCACCAGGAGTGGAATATCGTCCCTGCGGTCGCGCAGGGGGGGGATTGCGAGGCGCACCACGTTCAGACGGTAGTACAGATCGTGCCGGAACGTGCCGAGCCGGACCTTTTCGATCAGGTCCTGGTTGGTTGCCGCGATGACCCGCACATCCACCTTGATGGGCGTGGAGTCACCGACCTGCTCGAACTCCTGTTCCTGCAGCACGCGCAACAGCCTCATCTGCATGGACAGGGAGATGTCGCCGATCTCGTCGAGAAAGATCGTCCCCCCGTCCGCCTTCTGAAACCGGCCGATCTTGGCGGCTACCGCACCGGTAAAGGCACCGCGCACGTGGCCGAACAGCTCACTTTCCAGAAGGTGTTCCGACAGCGCCGAACAGTTGACCTTCACAAACGGCTTGTCGCACCTGACTCCCTGATGGTGCAGCGCCGCCGCCACCAGCTCTTTGCCGGTGCCGCTTTCGCCGTTTACGAGGACCGTGGTTTGCACGTCGGCCAGCATCTCGATCAGGGTGTACATCCGTTGCATGGCGTTATTACCGCCGACAATGCCGCCGTAGCCGCTTTTCCGGTGTACCTGCTTTTCCAGGAAGACCAGTTCCGTCTCGTCGCGCAGGATGGCCACGGCCCCGTCGATGGCCCCCTCGCCATCGACCACGGGAGAGACGCTGAGGCTGATGATCCGTTTCGTCCCGTCCGCCCTCCGGCATTCGAGACGGCGCACGGTGCGCTGGACGCGGTCGTGCAGCACATCGGCCAGCACCTTTCGGCACGTGCCCCCGCAGCCGGATTCGATGTCCGGAAGGGAAACGCCCAGATGCTCCGGGCTGTAGCGGCAGGACCGTGTAGCCGCTTCATTGAACTGGATCAGGCGGTTGGTGCGGTCCACCAGGATGATGCCGTCCGAGGCGCTGTGAAAGATGGCGTTCAGGTTTGCCTGCCGGCGCTCGTTTTCCTCCATCAGGCGTTTCGTGCGCACGGCACGCTGGACGATGCCGATGATCTGTTGCGGGGTGAATGGTTTGGCGAGGTAATCGCTCGCCCCCAGCCTGAGCGCCTCTGCGGCCGAGTCCGCCTCGGGGCGTCCGGTGATCAGGATCACCTGGGCCTTCTCGTCGTACTCCCTGATGCGGCGAAGCAGGTCGATGCCGGTGCCGTTGCCGAGAAAGACATCGGCTATGACCAGGTCGTACCTCTTTTCAGCCAGAAAACGCTCGGCCTCGGAGATGCTGGAGGCGCAATCGACCACAAGATCTCCCGCCTTGGCCAGCAGGAGCGTGAGTATTTTCTGTATCGACTGCTCGTCATCTACTACCAGGGCGGTGTGGGGCATGGTTTCCATCCTCTTCGCGGCTCTCCGGCAGATGGTTCCGGCCCTTTCACATGATCGCCCGGCCCATCTTCCGACAGTCTCAAACAAGGATGCAGTATACGATTTGCGGGACTTTTTTTCAATCAGGGAAAGCGCGGATTGCTTCTCGGGGGAAAGATTCATGCGGGTAATGGCTGGGGACGGCCCGGACGGGTACGGGGTCGTCAGCCCGCGTCCCGGCGCAAGCCAACCGGGAAAAATTTGATATACTTGGTAATATGCCAGGTACGGCGCCACGGAGGAAGGGGCGCCGGGCTAAGGAGCGTGTGATGATCCGAAGAACGCTTGACCCGGAGTTGGCGACGGGGGTCGTCAAGGGGGTGCCGCTGTTTGCCTGCTTCACCGATCAGGAGATCGCAGGGCTGCTGGAGAAAGCCACCATCTACAGCTACCACAAGGATGAGATCATCATTCATGCCGACGATCCTGCCAGGCAGATGTACATCATCCTCAAGGGGCGGGTCAGGGTCGTGGATATCTCGCCCGGCGGCGAGGAGCGGGTCATGGCGTTCCGCCATCGCGGCGACTATTTCGGGGATATGGGGCTCCTGGACGGCAAGACCGATTTCGCCATGGTGATCGCCATGGAACCGAGCAGGGTCCTGTTGATCTCGAAGGACGCGTTCGACGAGTTGTTTCTGAACAACAACAAGGCCCTGCGCCAGGTTATCGCCGTACTGTGCCGTCGCCTGCGCGAGAGTTGGCTCTTTCACAATGTCATCGGGATAAATGATGCGGAATCGAAGATCAGGGCAACCCTGGCCCACTACAGCACGACTCTGGGAACGCATGACAGCCACGGCGTGATTATCAATTCCGTCTTCTCGCAGCAGAGCATCGCCGACCGCGTCCAGATCACCCGCGAAACGGTAACCAGGGTGCTGAGGAAGATGAAGGAGCAGCACGAGATAGAGATGGTCGGGCGGCATTTCAAGCTGCTTCCCGTCTTTTTCGACAAGTACCGCCAATCCCCGCTCTACAAGAGCTTCACCCCGGATCGGTAACAACAGGGGGCCGGATCATCTGATCCGGCCCCCTGTCCGTGCCCGGTTCCCAACCATATCTCGTCCGCCATTGTTCGTTCAGGATTGCGCATGCCTCGGTCGGTCGGCATGTTTTCAGGCTTCCTCCAGGAGGGCCAGCCGTTGATGGCGGTGGTGGGACGATCGCTGTGCTGCCTAAGCGTTTGCGGACGATACCTGGGCGCTGTTTTCCGCCTGGTGGGCATAGCTGTTCGAACTGAGTTGCATGTAATTCTTCAGCGCCGAACTGAGCAGCGCCTGCAGGGTGGTGGCGGAGGTGTCGCTGCCGGTATCCGCTGATGTGGACGACGACGTCGAGGATGTGGACGACGAGGCGCTGTTCAGGGCATCCAGCAGGGCCTGGAGCGTTTGGGCGACGGTGTTCTGGGAAGAGCCAGTCTGGGTCGAAGCGGTTGAGGATGCGGTCTCTTCGGGCGGTTTGGGGGGCGGAGACGACAGCTTGTCCTCGATCTGGGAGAAGATCTGCTGGGCATCGCTCAGACTGCCGGATTCAAGGGCGCTGCCCAGGCTTGCCATGTCCTGGCTGAAGGGGTCGCTGCTCTGGCTCCCGCTCTGTGACGATACATCCTTCTGGAGTGTGGCGAAGGCCGTCTGGGCATCGGACAGGCTGCCTGAGGCAAGCGCCGCGCTCAGAGCCTGGAAATCCTGCTGCAACGGGTTCGTGGCCGAGGAGTTTGAGGAGTCCGTCGAGTCAGTGGAATCCGTTGAGTCGGTGGAGAGTGACGATGCGAGGTCCATCTGCTGCCTGGCAAAGTCCCCGTGCCCCTTCATGTGTTGCTGGATTTTGGAAAGCACATCCTGCGCATCGGTCAGGCTGCCGGATTGGAGCGCCGTGCCGAGGCTCTGGATGTCCTGGCTCATGGGGTTGCCGGTGTCGCTCGATTGTGCCGTTGTGTCAGACTGCAGCGTGGCGAATGCCGACTGGGCGGCGGACAGGCTGCCCGATTGCAGGGCGGAACCGATGTCCTGGAAGTCCTGCTTGATCTTGACAAAGGGGTTGTAGCTGCTGGAAGAAATACCGGAAATTGACATTGAAGACCTCCTTCGGGTGGGATACGACCGTCTGGAAACAGCAGCTTCCGCGGTCAGAGATTGTTTGCGCCGCTTGTTTGCACACTCCTCCCATTGGGACGCTTTTCACATGCAGTGGGGGAGTTCCGGCATAATCTGGCTCTTTTGCCTCCTTTCCCGAAAACCGGCGCCGGCGTCATGTGCTCATGATTGCTTACTGTGTGTACACGGGAACTATGGATATAGTGTGAAAGAAAAAAGGAATTTTATGGCGGTATTTGTCGCCGTATCGACCATGTTTTCTTATGGTCTGCATATTTCCTCCTTTTTTATTCCCTACTGTTGCCGTTAGGCTGATAGTATAATGTAGATGTAACTATCCTGCGGCAGACCTCCCTGCCGCGGCAACGTTGCAAAGGAGACCCTATGCGAGAGAAAATTTCCTGCACCCTGCTGGCGTGTCTCGGGCTCCTGGTGATCATGTCCATGTCTGCCCGCCCTGCGGAGGCCGCCCTTGGCGGAACCGCCGCTTCGGTCACTGCGGACCGCACGGCCCTTGCGGCGATGCATCGTGCCACCACGACCCATAGCGCCTATACGGTCCAGGAGTTCCAATCCGATTCCACAACGGTGCGGGAATACGTGTCGTCGTCCGGCGTGGTGTTTGCCGTTGTCTGGAACGGCCGGGTACATCCGGATCTCACCACGCTTCTCGGCTCCTATGCCGGGGAGTATCAGGCCGCTTTGCAGCAAACCGCGCGTAAACGGGGCCTTCGGCGACAGCAGGTGCAGTCGGACCAGGTCGTCGTGGAGAAGTGGGGACATATGCGGAATCTTCAGGGGAGGGCCTATGCTCCGTCCCTGATCCCTTCGGGGGTAACCAGCGATGAGATCAAGTAACGCAGGTATTGCGCTCATTATGGTGGCACTCCTCTCCGGCTGCGGCTCGGGAGGGGGTGGGACAAGTGCCGCCTCCAGCGGAACAACGACCGGCAGCACCTCGACCGGCAGCACGGGCAGCACCTCAACGGGCGGCACCTCCTCGGCGAACAATGTGCTTGCCGTCACCGTCAACGGTTCGCTCTGCTCCTCCAGCACCTCCAGCACCTATCCCAACAAGCCGTGCGTCAGCGTGACGGTCTGCACTCCCGGCACCTCCACCTGCCGGACCGTCAATGACATCCTGCTGGATACCGGCAGCTACGGGTTGCGTATTTTCAGCACCGCCCTGACCGGAGTTTCGCCCACCCAGATAACCAACGCCAGCGGCGGGTCGCTCGCCGAATGCGTACAGTTCGGGGATGGCTCGGAGTTGTGGGGTCCGGTCATGACGGCGGATGTGATCCTGGGAGGCGAAGCTGCCGTGCAGATGCCGATCCAGGTGGTCAACGCCGGCTTCGGCACGCTCCCGACCACGTGCAGCAGCCCTGATGACACCCCAGTCAAGGCCGGGTTCAACGGAATCCTGGGGGTGGGGCTCTTTGCCCAGGATTGCGGCACGGGTTGCCGCGACATCGCCAATAACGGGATGTACTACAGCGTTTCAGGCACAACTACGACCGCCACCACCGCTCCCCTCGCCAGCCAGGTCATAAACCCGGTTGCGGCCCTGTCGGTGGACAACAACGGCGTGATCGTCCAGCTGCCCACGGTCGCCACGTCAGGGGCAAGCTCCGCCGTCGGCTCGCTCATTTTGGGGATCGGCACCCAGACCAACAATGTTCCCTCGTCGGCCACCACGTACCCCTCCGACCAGTCCGCCGAATTCCTGACGACCTATAACGGCACGAGCTACACCAGCTTCCTGGACACCGGCTCCAACGGTCTGTTCTTCCCATCCACCAGCCTGTTGTCGGCCTGTACCGTCTCCGGTTATTCCAGTTGGTTCTGCCCCTCCACAACCCAGAGCCTGACCGCCGTCAATGCGGGGTATACCGGTTCACCATTCGGCACCATCTCCTTCACCATCGGCAATGCGGTCACCATGTTCAGCTCGGCCAACGCGGTGTTCCCCGCGCTTGGAGGGCCGATGAGCGGCGGATTCGATTGGGGGTTGCCGTTCTTCCTGGGGCGGAACGTCTATGTTGGCATCGAGGGAACAACCTCCACCTTGGGGACCGGGCCATACTGGGCGTACTGATTGTCTCGGGTGCTCCCGGGGCAAGGGAAGTCAGCTGATTTCGTTTCTTTGGCAAGGGATGCTCAGACCTCTCTTCGGGCTGGGGCCTTCGGTAGCAAGTAAAAACCCCATCGCGGCTGTCCGCCACGATGGGGTTTCTTGTGTGCCCCTCTGTCTCGCCTCCCCGAGGCGTAAGCCGTTACAGCACCTCGAATTTATAGCCGACGCCGTACACCGAATGGATCAACTCCCGGTCGGGATCGACGGCGGCGATCTTTTTCCGCAGCTTTTTGATGTGACTGTCGATGGTCCGGTCGCTCACGGTGCGTTGATCGCGATAGATATGGTCCATGAGCTGTTGCCGGCCGTAAATGCGCCCCGGACTGGCCGCCAGGAATTGCAGCAGTTTGAACTCGACCGCCGTGAGGTCCAGGTCGTGCCCCGTGAGGGTGGCACGGTAGCGAGACTCGTCGAGGGTGAGTCCCTCCGCCTGGATCGTCTGCTCGTTTCCGGTCCGCCGCAGGACCGACTTCACCCGTGCCACCACCTCGCGGGGGCTGAACGGTTTGCAGATATAGTCGTCGGCCCCCAGTTCAAGCCCGAGCAGGCGGTCGATCTCCTCGACGCGGGCGGTGACCATGATGATCGGCACATTGGAAAAGGTTCTGATGTCCTTGCAAATCTCCAGGCCGTCGCGGCCCGGCAGCATGAGGTCGAGCAGAATGAGGTTGGGGCCATGTTCCCGTACCCAGGCCACGGCGGACAGGCCGCTGTCCAGGCAGTGGGCCTCGAAGCCGTTCTGTTCCAGGTAATCGAGCAGAAGCGCCGCCAGTTTTTCTTCATCTTCGATGATCAGTATTTTTCCACTCATCAGCATCTCCCTGTCAACGGTAATTCAATTCTGATCCAGAGGCCGCCCAGCGATGAGGTGCGGGCCTCGATGGTGCCGGCGTGGGCTTCGACGATATTGCGGCAGATGGCCAGGCCGAGCCCCGCGCCTCCGGCGGCGCGGTTGCGGGAGGCCTCCACCCGGTAGAGACGCTCGAACAGCCGTTCAAGCTCGCTGTCCGGTACGCCGGGGGCCGAGTCCTCGATATCGATGATGGCCCGCTCATCGTGGCAGGTGAGTCGGACGGAGAGCGTACCGCCCGGATCGGTATACTTAAGGGCATTATCGAAAATGTTGGCGAAAAGCTGGTGCATCCGCTCGGGGTCGCCGAACACCACGGCCCTTGCCTCCCGTGGGATATCGGCCGTTACGGTGAGTTTCCTCGCGGCAAATTGGGAGCCATAGCTGGCGAGTATGGCCGACAACAGGGGGTCCAGCTCCAGTTCCACCTTACGATAGGTCAGCGCGCCGACATCGGAGAGGGAGAGCTGGTACAGATCGTTCACCAGGTGTTCCAGCCGCATGACCTCCCCATGGAGGGAGTCGATGGCGTCCGGGTTTGCCGGGCGAATCCCGTCCTGAAGGGCTTCGATCTCGCCCCGCAGGATGGCCAGGGGGGTGCGGAGTTCGTGGGAGATGTCAGCCACCCATTGCCGCCTCGATTGCTCGTTCATTTCCAGGGTCAGGGCCAGGGAGTTGAAACCCCGGGCGAGGTGGCCGAGTTCGTCCGCCGACGTAACCGGCACCCGGGTAGAGAATTCCCCGGCCGCGAGCCGGTCGGTGGCTGCGGCCAGGGCCTTGATCGGCCGGACGAGGCGTCGCGCCAGGGGGAAGGCGAGCCCCGCGGCCAACAGCACGATGGTGCCCGCCATCAGGGTCAGAACCGATTGTATATCCCTGAGGAAACGGCGCTGGATGTCGTCGGGCAACCGCCGGTGGGGCATCAGGCCCAGGTATCCCACGGTCCTCTTGTTGTACTGGAGCTGCTTGAACTGGACATCGGCCGGAATGACCGGCGGAGCGAACACCGGCTGCCTGTTGCCGTCGAGCAGGAGGAACAGCCTGCCGATCTCATGGTGCATGGGACCCTGGGGGAATGGCCGCGGGCCCGGCTCGCCGCGGTCGGGCGGAGGGGCGCCCTGCATGTCATGCTCCGGAGGCCGGGGATGCCCTTCCGGGAACGTTTCCACTATGAGCCGGAGCCACTGTTCCGGCTCGTTCTTCAGGTAGTCCCAACTTCTCCGGGCGGCATAGCCCGCCTCCAGCCGTACCGCCAGCCGCGCGAACTGGGTCTGCTCCACCTCGTGCATATAGCGTCGGAAGCCCCGCTCCACGCCCCACTGCATGATGGCAAACATGCTGAGTACGGTCAGGATGGCGGCCGCCAGGATCACCAGGAACAGCCGATAGGTGATGCGTATCTTTAGCAACTCTATTCCTCGTCGTGCGATTGCCCGTGCCGGTCAGTCTGCAACAGGGCTACCTATAGTAGTATCACAAACGGCGGTACGAGTACCACCTTCAGAATTGCCGGCCGTCTTTTTCCATATTTATTACATATTTCGGCCATACTGGCTTGGTAACGTTTCCATCAGGAATCGGGATAACTGCGGTTGTCTCCTTCGGCTCCGGCCGCTGCGGCAGGCGGGCGAGGAGCGTGGTTACTGCTACTGAATGCGGAAAGGAGTGGGCGTATGGGAATTGATTGCGTGAAACGGGCTGCTGCCCTCTGTGCGGTGGGTACCATGATTCCGGTTTCGGTATGGGCCAGTGTGGAGGCGTCGGGGTCCGGGTCCGGCGAGCCGAGGAAGCCGCCCCGGGCGGCGTTCGATGTCTGCAAGGGCAAGAGTGAAGGGGCCGCGGTGGAGATCGTCACGCCTCGCGGCGATACCATCAAGGCCACCTGCAAAAAGTTCAGGGAGCAGTCGCTGGTGGCTGTTCCGGACGGTGGGCCGCCTGCTCCTCCACAAGAGTGAGCAGGGCAAGCGGCAAACGACAACAACCGCCAAGAATTGGCAACAACCGATAGAGAGGAGAATCCTTATGAAACGGCAGATAATCGTGTGTGCTCTGCTGGCGGCCACGGTAATCGGGGTCAACGGCGTCTGGGCCGGGGCGGGAGTCACTGACGGGGAAGGAAGGATGGGGGAAGGGAAAGAGGGGCCGGATGGCATGATGCCTCCTCCTCCCGAAGATATGATCGAACACATGACCCGGCAGCTCAAGCTCACCGGCGATCAGCAGGCAAAAATCAGGGCGGTTTTTGCTGCAGACCGGGAAAAAGTCGCGCCGCTCATGCGGCAGGTGGGCGAATACCGCAAACAACTGCGCGATGCCGACCATGCTGCGCCATTCGATGAAACGGCAGTCCGGGCTCTTGCTACAAAACAGGCCCAGGCCGAGATCGAGCTGATTGTTGCCCGTGAACGGGTGCGGAGCCAGGTCAGTGCCCTGTTGACCCCGGAACAGCGAATGGCTGCTGAAAAGCTTCCACCGCCGTTCCGTCGGGGGCATGGACCGGGAGGACACGGACCGCGGCCCGGATGCATGCCGCCACCGCCCTGCGATTGCGGAAGAGGACCGGAAGCCGGAGGGGGCGGGGGCGGAATGCCGGGCCATCACTCCGACTGCGGCGAGGAGCGGGGATAGGAAGTGGTGCGGGTGCTGCCACGGCGGTCTGTCCGTGGCAGCGCTGCACGATATGCGTGCGTACGGGAGGAAGGGGAATGGTATTACCTGCGTTCATGCCGGGGAGGCAGAGGCATAATCCGGCGAAGTTTGACGTTCTGGGCATGTCCGTAACGGAAATAGACTATGTCTCTGCCCTGCGGAGCGGCATGGAAGTACCGGCCGGGCTCATTGTCGTGGCGGTCAGGTGGGGCGGTTCGGCTGACCTGGCCGGGGTGACGACCGGAGATGTGGTCTCGGAGGTGGACGGCAAGGCCGTCAGGACGCTCAAGGACCTTGAGGCGCTGCTGGCGGCCCACGAGCCGCAAACGCCGTTCAGGCTCCTGTTCCGGCGGGTCGGCACCTGGCGATATCTCACCATGCCCGGGGCCCCGTGCGATTAGTACCGTTGCAACACCGCTTGTTTCAGAAGATTCCTCCTCCTTGATCAGGAGGGGGTTCCGGGGTTCGAAAGGGGCTGGGGGCGTGAGTTGCCAGCAACCGCCCCCGGTATCCCGTGCCCCGTGAGTCGCCCGCCAACCCGGCTGCTGCCCCGGGGAAAAACAATTGACCTCAGCCATGCGACGCTTTCCACCTCCGGGGCAGGCTGCCCCCGCTTTCAGAATGCGTAATTTACCTCCCTGAAAAAACGCGATTACCCTTGACATATTAAAATAATAATTTTAAATTTAAATTTAAAATATTAGTTTTAAATTTTGTCCGGGGCATGGCCATGGCAAAAAAGGGTTCCATCAAAACGCGGGAAAGGCTTCTGCTCAGCGCAAGCGGGGTGTTTGCCGCAAAGGGATACCGCGATGCCACCGTGGCTGAGATCTGCGACGGGGCGGGGGCAAACATCGCGGCGGTCAATTACTACTTCGGCAGCAAGGAGGCCCTGTACCGGGAGGCGTGGCTGCATGCCCTGGCCCAAGCCCTGAAGGCCCATCCGCCCGATGGGGGTGTGGACGAGGCCGCACCGGCCCCGGAACGGCTGCGGGGACGGATCAGGGCGCTCCTGGAGCGGATTGCCGATGAAGATTGCAAGGATTTCGCCATCTCCCTGATGGAACTCACCAACCCCACCGGTCTTTTGGCGGAGGTTACGAGGTCGGAACTCACCCCCCTGCGGGAGAAGACCGAGGCCCTGGTGCGGGAGCTGCTCGGGCCGAACGCCTCGGATACCCAGGTCCATTTCTGCGAGGCGAGCATCATCAGCATGTGCCTCAATCCGATGATGATGACAAGGGTCGGGCATGGGGTCGGGAACAGGGGGCACGGCCATCCTCCCATCGGCGATCTCGAAGCGTTTGCAGATTATGTGGTGACATTTTCCCTGGCCGGGATTGCGGCTGTTCGCGGCCAGGCATAGAAACGGATTGGTCCAATGATAAAGCTATCACGCAAACAGACGGTCGTCTCGCTGGTCGTCGCCCTGGTCATCCTGGGCGCGGGGGCGTTGGTCAAGCACTTCTTCTTCACCAAGGAGAAGGTAACGTACGTCACCGCAAGCGCCGCCAGGATGGACATCGAGGAGAGCGTTCTGGCCAGCGGCATCCTGAAGGCCTTCAAGACGGTCGCGGTCGGCGCCCAGGTCTCCGGGCAGTTGAAGACGCTGCACGTGGCCTTGGGGGACAAGGTCAGGAAGGGGCAGCTGCTGGCCGAGATCGACTCGGTGACCCAGTTGAACTCCCTCAAGGATGCCGAGGCCCAGGTGGAGAATCTGCGCGCCCAGAAACGCTCCTCCCAGGCACTTTTGCAGCAATACACCCTGGCGTATCGGCGCCAGAGCCAGATGGCCCTCAAGGATGCCGCCTCCCAGGCGGACCTGGAAAGCGCCCAGGCGTCGCTGGACAGTACGCGTCATACCATCGCCTCACTGGATGCCCAGATAACGAAAGCGATCATCGCCGTGGATACGGCCAAGGCCAACCTGGGGTACACCCAGATCAGCGCGCCCATGGACGGGGTCGTCATTTCCATCGATACGGAGGAGGGGCAGACCGTGGTCTCCACCCAGTCGGCCACCACCATCATCACCCTGGCCACCCTGGACACCATTACCGTGAAGGCCAAGATCTCGGAAGCGGACGTCATGCGGGTCAAGCCCGGCCTGACGACCTATTTCACCCTGCTGGGTGATGCGGATACCCGTTATTACAGTAAACTGCGGGCCATAGAACCGGGTCCGGTTTCCAGCAGCACCAGCAGCACGAGCGGCAGCAGCACCAGTAGCAGTACCAGCAGTACCAGTTCGTCGGCGATCTATTACTACGGTCTGTTCGAAGTTCCCAACCCGGACAACAAGCTCAGGGTCTCCATGACCGCTCAGGTGTCCATCGTGCTGAACGAGGCGAAGCATGCCCTGGCCATCCCCACGTCGGCCCTGGGCGACAAGCTCAAGGCCGGCCGCTACACGGTGCGGGTCCTGCGGAACGATGTGCCCGAGACCCGCACCATCCGCACGGGCATCAACAACAGCGTGTACGTGCAGGTGCTGGAGGGGGTGCAGGAGGGTGACAAGGTCGTGGTGGGGGACAGCACCTCCGTGCCGGCGACCACGACGACCGCCCGGCACCCCGGACCGCCGGGAGGGGGGCGCTGACCATGGGCCAGCCGCTACTCGAACTCTCCCACCTGGGACGCCGGTTCGTCACCGGGGGGCAGGAGATTCCGGTGCTGAAGGGGATCGACCTGACCATCCAGGCCGGCGAGATGGTGGCCATCGTCGGCGCCTCCGGCTCGGGAAAATCGACCCTGATGAATATCCTGGGCTGCCTGGACCGCCCCAGCGAAGGGAGCTACCGGGTCAACGGCCAGGAAACAGGCGCCCTGTCCGGCGACGAGTTGGCCAAGCTGCGCCGGGAATACTTCGGCTTCATCTTCCAGCGCTATCACCTGATGCCGCACCTGAGCGCGACCCAGAACACCGAGATTCCGGCGGTCTATTCCGGGGTCAAGAAGGCCCCGCGCCGAGCCCGGGCCCATGAACTGCTCGCCCGCCTCGGCCTGGAAGACCGCGTCGACCACCGCCCCAACCAGCTTTCGGGCGGCCAGCAGCAGCGGGTGAGTATCGCCCGTGCGCTCATGAACGGGGGCGACGTCATCCTGGCCGACGAGCCGACCGGCGCCCTGGACAGCAGGAGCGGCCAGGAGATGATGAACATCCTGCACGAACTCCACGGCCGGGGCCACACCATCATCCTGGTCACCCACGACATGCAGGTGGCCAACAACGCCGAGCGCATCATCGAGATCAGCGACGGCGAGATCGTCCGGGACCAGCCCAACCCGAAGGCGCCGGCAAAGGATAAGTCCGCCCTGCCGGAGAAACCGCTCGGGGATGAGGGAGGGAACCCGCTCCAGGCCCATTGGGGGCGGTTCGCCGAGGCATTCAAGATGGCCCTCATCGCCATGGCCTCCCACCGGATGCGGACGCTTCTGACCATGCTGGGCATCATCATCGGCATCACCTCGGTGGTCTCGGTGGTGGCGCTGGGGCAGGGGGCGCGGCAGAAGGTGATCAACGACATCAGCTCCATGGGCACCAACGTCATCGATGTCTATCCCGGCAACGACTGGGGGGATGAGGACGCGGGCAGCATCTATACCCTGGTGCCGTCGGACATGGAGGCGCTGAAGTCCCAGGTCTACGTGGACAGCGCCACGCCCGGCACCAGCGACAACGAACTGGTGCGCTACCGCAACATCAAGGCCAGCGCCTCCATCAAGGGCGTGGGCGAGCAGTATTTCCGCGTGCGCGGCTACGAGATAGCCAAGGGTTCGGCCTTCGATGCCGAGGATGTCAAACGGCAGGCCCAGGTGGTGGTGATCGACCAGAACACCAGCAAGAAGTTCTTCGCCAAGGAAGACCCCATCGGCAAGATCCTCTTCCTCGGCACGCTCCCCTGCCAGGTCGTCGGCGTGACCAAGGAGAAGGACAGCCCCTTCGGCAGCAACCAGAACCTGGAAATCTGGATGCCGTACAGCGCCGCCATGAGCCGGCTTCTGGGGCAGACCTATTTCAGCTCCATCACGGTCCGGGTGAAGGAGGGGGTCTCCAACCAGATCGCCGAGCAGAGCATCATCAAACTGCTCAAGCAGCGCCACGGCGTCAAGGACTTCTATACCAACAGCAGCGACAGCATCCTGAAAACCGTGAAGAAGACCACCGCCACCCTTACCCTGATGATCTCGGCCATTGCCGTCATCTCGCTCGTCGTGGGGGGGATCGGCGTCATGAACATCATGCTGGTCTCGGTAACGGAGCGTACCCACGAGATCGGCATTCGCATGGCGGTGGGCGCCCGGCAGGACGACATCATGCAGCAATTCCTGATCGAATCGGTGCTGGTCTGCCTGCTCGGCGGTTCCATCGGCATCATGTTCTCCTACGGCGTAGGGGTGGTCTTCGCCATGTTCGTCAAAAGCTTCACCATGAAGTTTTCCCTATTATCCATCGTTTCGGCTTTTCTCTGCTCATCACTGATCGGGATTGTCTTCGGGTTCCTGCCGGCGCGCAACGCCGCCCGGCTCGATCCGATCGAAGCACTGGCACGGGAGTAACATCATTATGACCAGATACCGCAAGAATCCAGGCCGGGCGCTTTGCCTGCTCCTCGCCGCCGCCTCTTTGACCGGCGGGTGCAGCCTGCTGCCCCGCAGCGATTATACCCCGCCCCGGGTCACGCTGCCGCAGCAGTGGCGGGGGCAGACCACCGGCGCGGCGGTGGCGGGCCGGGAAAAGTGGTGGGAAGGGTTCAATGACCCGCTGTTGAACCAACTGATCGAGCGGGCCCTCACCACCAACAATGATCTGGCCGCAGCCACCATCAAGGTTCGTCGCGCCCAACTCACATCCCGATTGACCGATACCAACCTGACCCCGACCGTGAGCGTCGAGGGGAGCAGCAGCATCAGCCGCGACCTGAAGCACGGCGTCGATACCCAGACCCACAGCGTCACCGGTTCGCTGAGCTATGAGGTGGACCTGTGGGGCAGGCTCGCCGCCGCGCGGGACGCAAGCCGCTGGGAGGCCGAGGCCACGGAGGTGGACCGGCAGAGCACGGCCCTGTCACTCATCGGCACCACGGCGGCGGATTACTGGCAGGTCGCCTACCTGAACCAGCTCATCGCCACCAGCGAGGCGAGCATCGCCTATGCGGAAAAGACCCTGGAGCTGGTTGAGGTGAAATACCGTGCCGGTGCGGTTTCCAGTCTGGACGTGGTCCAGGCCCGGCAGACCGTGGCCACCCAGAAGGCCGATCTGGCATCGCTCGTGCGCCAGCGGGCCGAGGCGCGCAACGCCCTGGCGATCCTGTTCGACCAGGCGCCGGAAAACAGCGTGCCGGAGCGCGCGGAGTTGCCGGACGGCCCGCTCCCCGCGGTGGAGGCCGGCCTGCCGGCCAGCCTGCTCGGGCAACGGCCCGATGTGCATGCCGCTGAGCTGCGCCTGCGGGAATACCTGGCCAACGTGGACAGTACCAGGGCCGGATACTACCCGACGTTCACCCTGACCGGCAGTCTGGGCAGCAGCAGCACCAGTCTGGCGAACGTGCTGCAAAACCCGGTCGCCGCCCTGGGCGCAGGCCTTACCCTGCCGTTCCTGCAATGGAACACCATGCGCTTGAACGTGAAGATCTCGGAGGCTGACTACGAGGCGGCGGTGGTCAATTTCCGGCAGACCCTGTACGCCGCCCTGGGCGATGTGGAGAACGCCCTGGCGGGGCGCACCCAGTACGAGACAGAGGGGAAACAACTGGAAGAGGCGCTGGCCCTGGCGAAGCGGTCCGAACAGTTGGCTGAGGTCCGCTACCGGGCCGGGTATACCGCGGTGCAGCTCTGGCTGGATGCGCAGGAGAGCCGGCGGAGCGCCGAAAAGAGCCTGGCCGCGAACCGGCTGAACCGGCTCAAGAACCTGATGACGCTCTACCAGGCCCTGGGCGGGGCAAGTTAAATCTTCCGGATAACCTCCTTCAGTGCCGACAACCGATAGGGTTTCTGTATGAATCCCGCCAGTTCCTTGTCCGTAAACTTCCGGGTAACCTCCTGCTCATTGTAGCCGCTGGACATGAATACCTTGACATCGGGCTTTATGCGCCTGAGTTCGCGAAAACACTCCTCGCCGTTCATGTGCGGCATGGTCAGGTCCAAAATGACGAAGGCGATGTCGGGGGTCTCCTTGAAGATGGCCATCGCCTCCCTGCCGTCCTTGGCGGTGGTGGTGCTGAAACCCAGTTCTTCAAGCATTTCCGACCCGATGCCGCGGATAGTTTCATCGTCATCCACGAGCAGAACCTTTCCCGCGCCATGCCAGTCGTTCCGGGCGCTGTCGCGGCCGGCCGGTTCGGCGGGGCGGCTGCCGGCAGGCAGCAGGATCTTGAAGGTGGTCCCCTTGTCCGGCTCGCTGTAAATTTTGATGGCACCTTTGTGGCCCCGCAGGATGCCGAGGACGGCGGCCATGCCGAGGCCGCGGCCGGTGAACTTGGTGGTGAAAAAGGGGTCGAAGATCTTGGCGAGGGTCTCCTTGTCCATGCCGCAACCGGTATCGGAGATTTCAAGATAGACATAGGGCCCTTCGGCAAGGTCTTCGTTGAGCCAGATGCCTTTTAAATACGTGGCATCGCAGTCCATCCGGCCGGTGGTTACCGTGATGACGCCGCTTGTTTCGCCGATGGCCTCGGAGGCGTTGATAACCAAGTTCATGATGATCTGGCGCATCTGGGTGGCGTCGGCTTCAACGGGCGGCAGGTCTTTGGCGAGGTTGAGGCGTAGTACGACACTCTTGGAGATGGAGACTTCGAGCATGTGCAGCATCTCCTCCAGGAGGCGGTTCATGTTGATCTTTTCGATGACGAATTTCCCTTTGCCTGAGTACGCGAGCATTTGCTTGGCAAGATCGGCCGCCTGGGCGGCGGCGTTTTCTATCCGGCGCAGGTTTTCGACGGCGGGGGATTCAGGGGCCATGCGTATCAGGGCCAGATCCGCATTGCCCATGATGGTCATCAGGATATTGTTGAAGTCGTGGGCGATGCCGCCGGCCAGGACCCCCAGGCTCTCGAGTTTCTGGGCGTGGAGGAGTTGCTGCTCCAGTTTCAGGCGCTCGTCCTCAATCCTTTTCCGATCCTCGATGTTTCTCGATATGGCTATGATGCCATTAATATGAGGGTTGGAGAGCTGGTTGCAGGCGCAGCATTCCATCCAGGTGTAGCTGCCGTCCTTGTTTCTGTACCGGTACTGCACGCTGGCAAGCTTCTCCGGGTTCTTCAGCAGCCCGTTGAAGGCGCGATTGACGCACTCCCGGTCTTCCGGGTGGACGAGATCGATGGTGGTGAGCCCGATCATCTCGTCCTGGGCATATCCATGAATATGTTCGGCCGATGGCGAGTTGTATTCGAGAGTCCCATCCTTACTGATGATACTGATGATGTCGGGTGACAGGGACATGATACTGCGGAAGCGCTCTTCGCTCCCCGAGAGTTCCCGTGTTTTCCTGGAAACGGCCCTCTTCAGCAGCCGCAACCATGCCAAAAGCCCGATCACGAGAGCGGCAATCGCCGCGGCCGCGTAGCCGGCATACCGGAAATACGGCGAGGCGCTGATCGGCGTCCCCAGCCATTTCTTGTCGATGGCGCGGTATTCGGCCGGCGTGATGTCGGCAAAACCTTTCTCGACCAGCGCCAGCAGGTCGTCCCTGCCCTTGGGCACTGCACGGTGAAACTCACCGCTGTAGAGAGGCGTCGTCTCCCGAAAACGGTCCTGAATCCCCATTTTGTTCAGGTAGTACAAAGCAGGCGGCCGGTCAACGGTGAATACCTTCACCTTGCCGTCGCGGGCCGCCTCAACGATCTTTTCGTAACTGGGATACTCGGCAATATCGGTCACGCCATGCTTCCTGAGGACGTCGAGGACATTGCCGCCGGCCTTGGCGGCAACCATGAAGCCCCTGGCGTCGTCAGGTCCACTGATGCCGGAGATATCCTTGTGGAAAAAGAGCGGCACGGGGATGACCGCGTAGGGTTTGGTAAAGTCGTATATTTTCTCGCGCTTCTCGTTGCGGAAGATGGTGTCAATCACATCGAATTCGCCCACCTGCATGCGGCGCTGGGCCTCGTTCCAGTCCGTCCCGGTCAGTTCGACGCGGATCCCGGTTCTCTTCTCCCAAAGGCCCCACTGGTCAATCGTTATGCCTTTCAACTGGCCCCGGTCGCCTCTGAAGACATACGGCGGGTAATTGTCGTCCATGACGACACGGATTGATTTGACGGGGACGGCGTTCGCCGGGGGAGAGGCAATGCAGGTGGAAGCGGAAAGCAAGAGAAGAAACAGTGCAAGGAATCGCACAACGTACGCTGCAATGGAGAGGAGGAATTTCATAGAGTTCGTACGCCTCCAGGAGAAGATTGCTGCATGACGTGCCCCGGAGCTTTTGTGTCCAGAACACACCACACCCCGACAGGGCGGCCGCACCATCACCCTTGTGTCTGCCACTGTCGCCAAACATTACTCCAGAGAACTAAAAAATAACAAGAATTTAATCTCAAAACGGTCAAGCCCCGCGCTCAGTGCTGGACGAAGGCGAAGCTCCCCCCCAGGGCGGTGTAGGCGTCCATCATCCGGCCCAGGCCCTTTTTCTCCTCATCCGTAATCGTGCGCACTCGTTCCCCGGACGCGCCGACATAGGTGAGCGACGCCTTGCGCGCCTTGATCACGGCCTGCATGATGTCGTAGGCCGCCCGGTCCACCGGGACGTCGTAGTATTCGGCGACCTTGCCGGGGGACTTCTCCTGCTTGACGGCGGGGGCCGGTATGGTGAAGGTCCTGGCATCGGCCTTGATCCTGAAGCCGGTGATGTCCGCCGCCCGCTTGCCCACCGACTGGATGCGGAACTTCGGCCAGACGGTGCCGGAAACCTCCACCAGGTAGAGATAGAAGGCATCGCTGAATTTGTCCCGGGGGGTGGATTCGTCAAGATACCGCACGGGACTCTGGGACGTATCCGCTTCTTTCCTGACGCCGGGCAGTTTGCGGGCGCGGGGTTCCGAGGCCAGTTGCCTGCGCAGCTCGTCGTATTCCGGCGAATCCTTGGGGGCCTTGCTCAGTTGCATGTGGGCCGTGGAATAGTCGCCCTGGCTTATGGCCTCGCGTACGGCCGCAGCAGCCGGTTTGGCGGTCGCCTTGGTGATGATCTCCGCCTTTTCGGCCTCCGAGACGATGACGGTTTTCTCCTTGCTCTTGTCAGATTGGGGGGACGTATCGCCCGAGTTGAAATATTTGTTGAGGGCGAAGAACAGGATGGGGGATACGATCACTGCGATGACCAGGATGATTGTATAACGGGTTTCCTCGGGCAATGGTTTTTTAAGCATCACCGGTTCCTTTGTGCGGCGGACGATAGTGGATCTCACAACCAGCCCGTAGATAAAATCTTAATTTACATACAGGTTTTTGATTGGTTATACGCTTAATGAGATGAAATATCCAGAGGAATGGCGGAGGATGTGCAGAGGGTCAGAGATGTTCTCCAATGCGCCGCAGGGCTTCAAGCGCACCGCAGGGGAACGACAGGTGGGGGGCGTCGATCTCCGCCTCCCGGGGATTGATGCGGATCACCGTGGTATGGGGCTCGTCGCCGAGCCGTTCCGACGTGGCGCGGATGGTGGGGATGGCCCGCCCGGCCCCCAGTTCGATCACGACGGTGCGCCTGCCGTGGAACTCTGCCCGGAACCGGTCGAAGCGGCGCTCCTGGTCCGTAGTCCGCTCGGGAAGCCAGGCGTAATCCCCGAACATGAGGATATTGGGGCGGCTCACGGTGCGGCAGGAGATGCAGCGCGGGATGGCGCGGGCCCGCATGGTCTCCGGGTCCACGGGGACCTCCTCCCGGTTGGCCCAGATGCGCCGGTTGCATGGCGTGGTGCACTGCAGCCAGTGGATGGAGCCGTGCACCTCCAGGATGGAGTCCTCAGGGTAGCCGGCCTTCTGGAACTGGCCGTCCACGTTGGAGGTGACCACGAAGGATGCGGCCCGGTTGCGCTTGATCCAGCCCCGCATGATGGTGAAACCCTCGTGGGGGACCGTGGCGCGGTACAGGTTGGCGCGGTGGCCGTAAAAGCCCCAGCCGAAGGCCGGGTCGCGGTCGAAATGTTCGGGATTGGCCGCATCGATGAAGGAGATGCCCAGCCGGGCATAGGGGGGATAGGCGGTCCAGAAGCCCCGGTCGCCGCGGAAGTCGGGCAGGCCGGAGTCTACACCCATGCCCGCGCCGGCGGTGATGATGAAAACCTCGGCTTCCCCAACCGCTTCCGCGGCTCGCTGGAACATGGCCGGTTGCCTCAGGAGAGCAGGTGCACGAAAAGGCCGCTTCGCAGCTTGGGTTCGAACCAGGTGGATTTGGGAGGCATGATCCGGTCCTGGTCGGCCAGTTCGATCAACTCGCCGATGGAGGTGGGATAGAGGGAGAAGGCCACGGCGTACTCGCCCGAATCCACCAGCTTCACCAACTCCTCATTTCCCCGGATGCCGCCGACGAAATGGATGCGCTTGTCGGTGCGGGGATTGCCGATGCCCAAGGCCGGTTCAAGGAGGCGGCTCTGGAGGATCGACACGTCCAGGCGCCCGACCGTGTCTGTCTCATCCACGATGGCGTCGCGGGCATGGAGCTGATACCAGTGGCCGTTCAGGTACATGCCGAACTGGTGGCGCTCGCACGGTACGACCGGAACCGGTGAGGGGAGGACCTTGAAGCTCTCCTCTATCCTGGCTGTGAACTCAGCCGGGCTTTGCCCGTTCAGGTCCTTGACGGCCCGGTTGTAGGGCATGATGTTGAGCTGGCTCTCGGGGAAGATGACGGTCAGGAAGGTGTTGTATTCCTCACGGCCGGTGTGCTCCGGATTCTTTTCCCGGCGCAGCTCCCGCACCCTTCCGGCTGCGGCGCTACGGTGATGGCCGTCGGCCACATACAGGCGGGGAACGGCGGCGAACAGGGCAATGAGCCGGTCGATCTGCGTCCGGTCGGCCACGATCCAGAGGGTGTGGCTCACGCCGTCGTCGGTGGTGAAGTCGTATTCGGGAGGTGCGGCGGCGATGTCAGCTATGATCGCCTCGATCTCCGCGCTGGAGCGGGAGAGGTAGAACACCGGCTCGTCGTTGGCGTCCAGGTAGTCGATGTGCTTGACCCGGTCATCCTCCTTGTCGGCCCTGGTGAGTTCGTGTTTCTTGATCACGCCGGACTGATAATCGTCCACCCCGGTGCAGACCACCAGTCCGGTCTGGGTGATCTCCCCCATGCGCTGGCGGTAGACGTAGAAACATTCGCGCTCGTCCTGGACCAGGATGCCGCGCCGGATGAATTCCGCCAGGTTTTCTTTCCCCTGCACATAGACCGGCTCGTCATGGGGATCGATCTCGGCCGGCAGGTCGATCTCGGGCCGGGAAACATGGAGAAAGCTGGCGGGATTGCCGGCCGCCATGCGGCGAGCCTCTTCGACGCTCATTACGTCGTAGGGGAGAGCCGCCACCTTCTCGGCCAGCTCTTTGGGGGGGCGCAACGCCCGGAACGGTTTGATGAATGCCATGGTAAAACCTCAAGAAAATTAAAATCCGCCACAGAGACAGAGGGACACGGAGAGAACCAGAAGTGAGGCAAGCAAAAACAATGATTCTTAATTTAACGGGTTACCTTTTGCTTTTCCCTGTGTACCTACTATGTCTCCGTGTCTCTGTGGCAGGTGCTAGTCTTTCAGGGCGGAAGTGCCGATTTCAGAATTACGGGAAATAGCGGCGCGCGCCGATGAAGCGCCGCTCGAAATAACTCTCGTCCACGCCCGACACCTTGATGTCCTCGCCGCGGCGGGGGGCATGCACGAATTTGCCGTTCCCCACGTAGATGCCAACATGGGTAATGCTGTCGGCCGACGCCCCGAAAAAGAGCAGATCGCCGTCCCGCAGGTCATCCTTTGCCACCTGTTCTCCGGCCTTGAATTGGTCACGCGAAACCCGGGGGATGCTGAGGCCGCACAGGTTGTAAACCGCCCGCACAAAGCCGCTGCAATCCATGCCGTCAACCACGTTTTCCCCGCCCCAGCGGTAGGGGATGCCCACGAAGCGTTCGGCGGTGCGGGCGGCAATGGCGCCCATATCTCCCGGCTCCCGCGAAGGCTTCTGCCGGACATTGCTCCCGCTATCCCCCTGTTTTTCCTTGGCAACCCTGTCCCTGCCCTTGGGGCTCTCGGCAGCGCGGGGGGCGGCAATCTCCTCCTGCGGCGCTTTCTGCCACCCCTCTCCACGGGGGCGGGCAAAGACGATCTCGTGGGGGGACGCGATGTAGAAACCGTCTATCAGGCGATCCGCCACCAGTTTCTTGGCTGCGGCCCGGGCCTTGTCCCTGGTGGCGAAATCGCCGAAGCGCACGGCGTAGATGCCGTTGTCCTTGCGGAAGTAGAAGGCCTCGATCCCTTTCTTCTGGAGCGTGTCGGTAAAACGCTCCGCATTCTTCACATCGGAGAAGGCCCCCATCTGGATGGCGTAGCCCAGGCGGTTGAGTCCCGACGGTGACGCCGCATCCCCGCGGCCGGCTTCGAGGAGGAGTATGCCGAGCAGGATTATGATGGCTGTTTTGATAGTTGAGGGCATGGCTCGAAGACGGTCTTCGTTCTGAAGTGAGATGAAAAGGGCGAATGGGGCTAGTATCCATAATTGGCCGTCGGGAGTAAAGAACTTTTTGCCCCGGTCCGCCCGGAAACCGGGCCGGATGAGGGGGTGGCCCCTCTATCGGCGCCTTTGTCGCCGGACACCCGCTTTTAAAAAAATTTCATTGCGGTCACCTGTTGTTTGGGATAAAATAACAAAAAAATTGTAGTAAGCAGATAATGGTAAAGCTGTTTTCAAAGCAGACCCTTGCTTCGAGGGGAGGGAACCATCATGACGACAAATCCGGTAGCGACAGGGGGCGCGGCACCGACGACCGATGCGACGACGGTTATCAGTGTGGCGTCCGTGGGAGCGGAAACTCCCAACTCAGCCACCACGGTCGGTGCTGACGCTAAATCTCCCGGGGCTGACACGGTCAGTTTGCAGGGCAAGGCCCGGGAGACCGTCAAGGACAGCTCCGGGGCGAGGGGCGACAAAACCGGAGGCAGGATCGGTTCAGTGGTGTTCGCCTACAACTGGAAAGGTGATCTGCGCATCAGGTTCATGGACAGCAAGAACGCCCTGGTGTACCAGACGCCGCCGGTGATGATGGCGCGCACGGCGGACCTGATGATGCGCTCCGACTCTTCGGTAAGCGCCAGGGTGTAAGCCCGTTCCGTAAAATTCAGAGGATTTGCAAAAAGCCGTTCCCCGGTCAGCGCCGGAGAACGGCTTTTTTTCATCCGCCGCACGGGGCGCTACTCCGCGTCGGTCGTCTGGCGGCGCACCCCCATGAGGTAGGCAACCACGAAGTCCTCCAGAGCACCGTCCAGCACCGCGTCAGGATTACCCGACTCCACTCCGGTCCGCAGGTCCTTGACCATCTTGTAGGGGTGCAGCACGTAGGAGCGGATCTGGCTCCCCCAGCCGATCTCCTTCTTTTCCGCGGCGATCTCCGAGGCCTTGGCGTTGCGTTCCTCCACCTCGCGCTCGTACAGTTTGGCCCGCAGCACCTTCATGGCGGTGGCCCGGTTGAGGATCTGGCTCCGCTCGCTCTGGCAGGCCACCACGATGCCGGTGGGCAGGTGGGTGATGCGCACGGCCGAGTCGGTGGTGTTGACGTGCTGCCCGCCGGAGCCGCTGGAACGGTAGGTGTCCACCCGCAGGTCCGAGTCGGCGATCTTGATGCTGATGTCCTCCTCCTCGATTTCCGGAAAGGCGAATACCGAGGCAAAGGAGGTGTGGCGGCGGGCATTGCTGTCGAACGGGGAGATGCGTACGAGACGGTGGATGCCCGCTTCGGCCTTGAGGTGGCCGTAGGCGTACTCGCCGGTGACGCTGAAAGTGGCGGATTTGATGCCCGCCTCGTCTCCTGCCTGGTAGTCGGTGATGGCGGTCTTCCACCCCTTCTTTTCGCAGTAGCGCAGGTACATGCGCAACAGCATCTCAGCCCAGTCCTGGGATTCCGTGCCGCCGGCCCCGGGGTTGATGGATATGAAGCAGGAGTTGCGGTCGTGGGGACCGGAAAGCATGCGCTGAAACTCGGCCGCCTCCACACCCTGCCGCAGACGGTCGGTCATCTGCGCCACCTCGGCGAGAGTCGCCTCGTCCTGGGCTTCCTCCCCCAGTTCGATCATCACCCGTACGTCGTCCACCTGGCTGACGAGGGCGTCCCAGGCCTGCACGGCCTTTTCCAGGGCGGTGCGCTTGCGGAGGATTTCCTGGGAGCGGTCGGCCGCATCCCAGAAACCGGGCGCCGCGATCTGGGACTCGATCTCCTGGATGGATTCCCGCTTGGCATCTATGTCAAAGAGACCCCCGAAGTTTGGCGATCCGCTCCTCAAAGTCCTGCACTTTTGCTACTTCTTCACGAAACATGTTCTCATACTCCTTGATGATTATTTAAGCCCTCGGGCAAAGCACATCTCGCCGCGGAGACACAGAGGTCCACAGAGAAAGTCAAAAACTGTTTTCGGAAAATGTTGTTAATTGCCTGCCTGTCCCCGATTTCTCTGCGGCTCTGTAGTAGAGGCTGGCGTTACCCCGAAATCTGCGCTTTCCTTTTTCGGCCGAAACGGGCCACGAGGACCACGCCCAAAGTCAGGATAGCACATAACCAGGCCGGCGAGTCGCCTATTTTCACGTACAGGGAGTCCCCGGTGCCCGGCCTGACCTCTCCGGTGCGGAAGTCCTCCTCGAAGAGATTGCTCATGGAGCGGATATGGCCGTTCTGGTCGATGATGGCGGTTATGCCGGTATTGGCGGCCCGGATCAGGGGCGTACGGGTTTCCACGGCGCGGAGCACCGCAATGGAAAAGTGCTGATAGGGGGCCGACGAACGGCCGTACCAGGCGTCGTTGGTGATGTTCACCAGGATGCGGGCGCCGTTATTCACATAGCCACGGGCCAGTTCGGGGAAGATGCCCTCGTAACAGACCAGGAGCCCCGCCCGGGTCTTGCCCACATCCAGCGGGGCGGTGTGTTCTCCGGGAGAAAAGTCGCCGATGCCCACAACCAGCTTGCTGACAAAGGGGAGCAGACGCTTGAGCGGCACGTATTCCCCAAAGGGCACCAGGTGCTGCTTGTCGCCCCTGGCGACGGTTGCGCCGTTGGGGGCAACAACGAAGGCGCTGTTGAGAAAGGTGCGGGTACCGTCGCGCAACTCGTGGGCCGGGCTACCGAAAAGAATGGATGCGTTGATCTCCCGCGCCAGGGTGCGAATCCGCTCCGCCTGCTGGAATTCGTCCTGGAAGAAGAAGGGTACGGCGCTTTCGGGCCAGACCACCAGATCGACGCCTCCCTTGGCGGCTTCGCGGGTCAACCGCTCATAGATATCCATGGTCTGCCCCTGAAACGCCGGGCTCCACTTGACGTCCTGGTCGATATTCCCCTGGATCAGGGCTACCCTGAGCGCCGGGCCTGTGGCCACCTCCCCCGCGTTCAGGCGGTAGAACCCATAGTAGAGGGTTGCGGAGAACAGTATCAGCAGCAGCAGAGCGCTCTTGGCGGGGTAGGGGACGTTTGCCCCGGAAACCGCCCGCAGCACCCGGTACAGGACCACGTTGGTCAGCACGATCAGCAGCGTGATGCCGTAGACACCGCATAAGTCCGCAATCTGGATCAAGGGCAGGATGCGGTACTGGGAGTGCCCCAGCATGGCCCAGGGGAAGCCGGTGAGCAGAAAGGAGCGGAGGAAATCCAGCGCCACCCAGGCCACCGGCAGGGTGAAGACCTGTTTGATCCGCCCCTGTTTCCCATAGCGGGCGATCAGGGTGGCCAGACCGTAAAACAGGGCCAGCCAGGCCACCAGAGAGAGGTAGAGCGGGATACTGACCGCCCAGGGGAGATGGCCGTAGTGGGTGACGACGATATTGATCCAGTAGAGGATGATGGCGTAGGCGGTCAGGCCGCAGGTAAAGCCCAGGCGAAAGGCCCGGCGCAGGGAAGCCCCTTCCAGGGAGATCAGCAGCGGTATCAGCGCGATCCAGGCCAGGAAGGAGAGCCCGGCCGTGGGAAAGGAGAGGGCGATCAAGGCCCCGGAAATCATGGCCAGGAGCCCGGACCGGTCGAAGACCGCCGACAGATGGGTACGCAGGCTGGGAATGGTCACTCGTCACCCTGCTCTTTGCCAAAGGCCACCAGGCGTGCGATGCGGACCTGTATGATCTTGCGTTCGTCCGCATCCAGAATGGTCAGGTGCAGGCCGGAGCCCTCAACGGTGTCGCCGACGGCGGGGATTTTGCCGGTCAGGTGGAAGATCAGCCCACCCACGGTGTCAAACTTGTCCCGTTCGATCTCCACGTCGAAGTAATCCTCCAGGTCTTCCACCGGCATGCGGGCGTCGGCGGTGATGGACCCGTCGGCGTTGACCGTAAAAAGGGCCTCCTCCCGGTCGTATTCGTCCTGGATGTCCCCCACGATCTGTTCCAGGAGGTCTTCGATGGTGATCAGACCCGAGGTGCCGCCGTATTCGTCGATGACGATGGCCAGGTGGACCCGTTTGCGCTTGAACTCCTGGAGCAACTCTTCCAGGTCCTTGGTTTCGGGGATGAAGTAGGGGGGGCGCATGATGGTGCGCACCTGGAGGTTTTCCCGGTCGTCGCCCCAGAACTTGAGCAGGTCCTTGGCGTAGAGGAGACCTATGATGTTGTCGATGGTGTGCTCGTAGACCGGGATGCGGGAGTGGCCGCAGGCAATGATGGTTTCCAGAAGTTCGGGGATGGTGGCTTCCACCGGGACGCAGGCCATGTCGGTGCGCGGCACCATGATCTCGCGCACCACCGTCGTCCTCAGCGAGAAGATGGAGCGGATCATCTCGCTCTCGTCCTCGTTGACCAGTCCCTCTTCCTCGCTGGCTTCGATGAAGTCGTGGATCTCTTCTTCGGTGATCTTTTTGCGTCCGGTCACGAACCGGCTCACCAGCTCGATGAACCCGGACTTTTTACTGCCGCCTTCTTCCAATTCCTTCCCCTCCTTTAGCAGGCTGTTGAAAAACAGCCATCTTAGCGCCTATCGGCGTCCCGCTCAACGGGATGACTACGCTATGGCTCCGTCACCGATAATTATGCTCACGCATAATTATACGCCGCACTCCTCGAAGGCCCTTTCGTGCGGCGTAGCGCTGCTGCGTCTCCTCAGGGCCTGTCTCGCGGGTGCGACGATCTGGCTATTTTTGAACAGCCTGTATAGTCATCCGAGCAGTTTAAACAGAGACAGAACGATCAGGGTAATCCCCGCGCCGAGGCACGAACCGGCAACCACCTCGCCCATGGTATGGATGCGCATGAACAGCCGGGAATGGCTGACCATCAGCGCCAGGGCAATGGTCAAGAGCGAGATGAGCGGGTCCCGCGAGTTGAGGGATGCCGCCGTGGCGATGGAGAAGGCAACCGCGGCATGACCGCTGGGCGCGCCGCCGTGCAGGGGGGTCCCCTTGCCGGTCAGCCCCTTGAGCATGATCACCACGATCGTGACGATCAGGATCGCAACCATGGTACCGATATCCGAGGGTGTGCCGAACATTGCAAGAACCTCCCCATAGAGCGGCAGGATGTACTTGGCCAGGATCAGGTAGCCCATGATGGCGGCCCCGCAGGCGGCCACCAGCACCGCACCGGCTGCGGTATCCTTGGCGATCCTGGCCAGATGGCTGTAGCCGGGCGAAACCAGGTCCACCACCGCCTCCACCGCCGTATTGAGCAGTTCGGCAAAGAGCACGAACAGGATCGACAGCGCCAGGAGGGCGAACTCCAAGGGGCTTACCCGCAGGAACAGCGCCGCCAGCAGCACCACCGCGGCGGCGATGAAGTGGTTGCGCATGTGCCGTTCGGTGCGGGCCGCGTGGATGATCCCCTCGATGGCACAGTTGACCGAGTCGATGAACCGGTCCGGTTTTACGGGTTCAGGAACCCTTCCTTCTTCAGAAGACCGAATAGCTCCCTCTCCTTCTTCTCCATGCGCGCAGCCTCGGCCTCGCCGCTCCGTTCGTGGTCATAGCCGCACAGGTGCAGGATGCCGTGTAGCAGCAGGAAACTGAGCCGCTCGAAGGTCGTCATCTCCCCCTCCTCGGCCTCCCGCGCTGCGGTATCGGCGGAGATGACCACGTCTCCCAGGGCGTGGGGCGCGATGCCGGCCCATTCCCCTTCCCGGAGCGAGAAGGAGATGACGTTGGTGGGCCGGTCCTTGGCCAGGTATTCCCGGTTGATGCTGCGGATGGTGCGGTCGCCCACGATGGAGACGGACAGCTCGGTCTCCTCAGGACATGCCAAGGCGCCTAAGATCCTCTCCGCCACCTTTTTTAGCCGGGGCGTCATGATCCGGTGCCGCCGCTGGCGGTTGTTCAGTTGTATCAGCACTCGCCTGTTCTCCGTTTCCCGGCTTGCCATGTTCGCCGGAGCTGGTTTTATGCTCGACCTTTTTCTGCCCGCCCCCTCCCTTGTAGGCCGGTTCGGGGTAATCGATCCGGTGGTGGAAGATGCCGTTCAGAATGCGGTTGAAACTTTTGGCGATCTCGTGGAGGTTCTTGAGGGTCAGTTCGCACTCCTCAAGCTGGCCATCCATGAAAATATTGTTGATGATCTTCTGCACCATCCCCTGGATGCGGTCGGGAGTGGGGTTGACCAGGGTGCGGGACGCCGCCTCGACGCAGTCGGCCAGCATGACGATACCGGCCTCCCTGGTCTGGGGTTTGGGGCCGGGGTAGCGGAAGTCCTTATCCTCCACCGTCTGGCCGTTCGCCTCGGCCTGGGTCTTGGCCCGGTCGTAGAAGAATTTGATCAGGCCGGTGCCGTGATGCTGGCGGATGATGTCCATGATCGGCTGCCCCAGGTGCCGCTCCCGAGCCATCTCGGTCCCCTCCTTGATATGGGAGATCAGGATCAGGGCGCTCATGCTCGGGGTCAACTTGTCGTGACGGTTCTCCTCGCCCCCCAGGTTTTCGATGAAATAGAGCGGCTTGGAAATTTTGCCGATGTCGTGGTAATAGGCGGCTACCCGCGCCAGCAGGGGATTGGCGTTGGTGGCCTCGGCCGCGGACTCCACCAGGTTGCCCACCACCACGCTATGGTGATAGGTCCCCGGAGCCCGCACCATCAGGTCCCGCAGTATGGGCGAATTGAGGTTGGCCAGTTCCAGCAGCTTGATATCGGTGGTGTAATGGAACAACGTCTCAATGAGCGGGATGAAGCCGGAAACGAGTCCGGCGCTCAATACGCCGCTGACCAGGGCGAAAAAGATCACGTAGACCGTCTGCATGGTAAACAGGACCGCGCTGGAGGTCTGAAAGGCCAAGGCCATGGCCAGGCTGACGACCGACACCTTCAGGCCGGCGGTGTAGATGGTGCTCCGGTCCGAACATTGGCGCACCCCGTGGGCCCCGACGATGCTCCCCAGCATGGCGTAGATCACCACCGACATATTGCCGTCGAACATGATCCCCAGGAGCGGCGCCAGGATCGCGCAGTAGACCAGGGCCACCTCGGAATTGATGAAGATGCGGACGATCATCGGCCCGGCGGCAAAGGGGAACAGGTAGAAGAAACTGTTGATATCGATGTCCGGGAAGACCGGCCCGATATTGTGGGCGATCAGGAGGGCGATCTTGAAGAGGAGAAAAGTGCCGACGATCAACAGCGAGATGATCAGGATGTCCTTGTTGGTCGGGTTGAACTTACGGATGTTCTTCAGGGCGAAACGGTAGGGAAAATAGAACAACACCAGGATCAGGGAGAAGATGCCGGCGGCCGAGTAGAGGCGATTGCCGCTGCGGTTCTCCTGAAAGATCGCTTGCAGCTTGTGGGCCTGTTCGGTGCTGATCCGTTCTCCGACCCTGACGATCATCTCCCCCTTCTTGACCTTGTAGAGCACCGGCCTGATCGTTTCCGTGGCCCTCTTGGCCCGCGCCTCCGAAGCCTCGCGGTTGTAAAACAGGTTGGGCAGGATGATCCGGGCGATCACACGGGCAATGGCGCTTCCGTCGGCACGGTCGCTCAGGCCCGAGAACTGCCATGAGGCAACCAGCCTGCGGGCTTCCCTGATCTCGGTGAAGTCGATGGCCGCGTCGCTGTCTTCGGCCAACCGGCCGTTGTCGTCGATGAACTCGACGCCCCTTCTGGCGTCGGTTTGGAAGGCCTTGCCGTCAAGGACGATCCGGCGGTGGTACAACTCGTTCACCATGCGTCCGGCGTCCGCCAGAAAGACCCGGTCGGCGGCGATGTGGGTGAAGGCGCGGATCTCCGTCTCGCTCAGCTCAGTATCCAGAAGCGGGAGCAGCAGGGTGCGCCACTCGTCCGCACTCTTCTGGTTTTTGGCCGCGCGCTCCTTGCGCACCGTGCTCACGACCTGCTCAAGCTTGCCGTTGATATAGGCAGGGACGCGGTCGCTCAGGTTGTAGACGACCGGCGCGTTGTTGCCGGCCTCCTTGCGGCGCTGTTCGGTAAGGGCGTGGTCTTCCACCAGGAAGTCCTGGGGGGCGCGGATATCTGAGGTGGCGATGTCGCCCGGTTTGGATTCGGCCATGTGGAATCGCTGGCCGGGCAGCAGGATGAGCGTTAGCAGGAGGACGGTCGTGAAGAGAAGGATAAACCTGTTCCGGCGGGCCGTTCTCGGGTTTGAGAACCGCCTCACTACCGAGTCGAGGAGTTTCGACCCCAGCTTGGTCAGATATGTCAGCGTATTTTGGCCCTGATTGTCAACCGGTTTATCGGGCATAGGGGGTCGGTGATCCGGCACGGTCCCGCCATGCGGTCCATGCAATATAAGTATTTGAAATAAGATTTAAATATACCCTGCCTGCATCGCAGTGTCAATATTGCACTTGTTTGGTTTCTTTCCGGATTGGAAATGGCGGGTGCGGCCGGTTCTTTACACCTCGCTGATGTCGGAGGCCGCTATCTCCACATCGGGCCATCCCTCGTAGACCCACTCCTCGATGCGTTCCAGCACCTGCCGGGCAATGACCTTGTCCGGGCTGACCGTTACGAACGCCAGTACTGCCGCGCCGGGAGCGTCCTGGCGGTCCACCTCGGCGCAGGCCGTGTTGAAGCGGTTCCGGCAGCGACCCAGGATGCTCTTGATGATGCCGCGCTTCTCCTTGAGGGAGCGGGCGGGCAGGTCCAGATGGAGTTCGAGGCAGAAGATGAACATGGGGTTTTACTTTCGTGGGATGCGGCGCTCCAGGTGCCGGGCGATTCACTCTTCCGTCAACCTCACCCCGCACTTTGGGCAATGACGCAGCCTGAACCATGAGGAATAGAATGCCTGAACCAGCGATGCCTCGCACGTGGGACAACGAAAGACGTTCCGCGCGATCAGGAGCACCGCGAGCAGGCAACCGAACTTGAGCAGGTTGCCTTGGAGGGTCGCCTGCCCGCCGGGCGGAGCGGTCATGCGAAAGACGGCGCCAAGGGCGACCACGCTTGCCAGCAGTACGAAGTACAGCTTTTTTCTCTTCTGGTATGTGTTTTGGATCTTATCCATTGCTGCGTATCTCCGGTACTCCGGGAGATTGAACCCATCCCCAGGGTTGCCGCCATCCTACGGCAACGACGACTTTTTCGCACATTTTTCTTGTGCTACTCCACGGTGCGGATCAATTCTCCGGTCTGTTCGTCCACGGTGATGACGAGACGCTTGCCGCCGCCGGATTTCTCCTTCTCGGCGGCCTTGCGCTTCTGTTCTCCCCGCTCCTGTCTTTCCCGCGCCTCCTTGGCCGCTGCCCAGCGCCGCTTGAGCGGGTCTTTTGCTTCCAGTTCCTCATCGAATATGACCTTGTACTGCGTACGGTATTTTTGGGGGACGTTCTCCAGTTTGTCGGTGATGACTATTGCCCCGCTGCCGTCCCGGTACTTGTAGAACGTCGCCGTCGCGTCAAGCGAAGCAAGCAGCAGTAGTGTTGCGACCAAGCCCGTTATTCTCATAACCCCTCCCACAACGTTCCATTATCCTGACTTTGTTGTGTCGCCCGGACCCTGTCGGGAACATATGTATGAAAACATGCACACTTCTATCCCGCGCTTACACATATTTCAATCATAATTGCGGCATGTTGAAAAAATTAACCATTTTGTGGAAATGTTAAAAAAATTAACATAAAACTGCCGATTTGCTAACTGCCTTGTTTTAAAGAAAAAAATATGCTAAAACATTTAAATGCGTCCATGATTGTATCATTTTGACACAATCTTTGAGCGGTCTTTCCGGCTCCGGCCGGCCGGAAGGCGTCGGGCAACCGGCTGGAATCTCTTGCACAAATGTGACATTGGTTGCCCGGGTGATCCGCTATATTTGCACCTTTTGCCGGATTGTCGCACAAGGCGATGCCGCTTTTGTTGCAGGCGCAGACATGGGCCGTGGTGTGCCGTGGCTGTTTAGAGGTTCAACAACATCCCATTCGCATAAATAGATTTTTGAAGGAGGAGTGTATGAGTGTCTGGACGGATATGAAGGTGAAGTCGAAGATCATGACGCTGGTGATGGCATGCTGTGCCGGGCTGGTGCTGGTTGGGGGCTTCGGGATGATGAACATGTCCCGCATGAACGGGGACGAGGCGGCTCTCAAGGCCGGCATGCAGCAAACCGCGCTACTGCAGGACATGAAAAACGGTTTTCTGGCCATGCGCCTGGACGTGGTCTACATGCTGGCGCTCAAGGACGGGGCCAGGATCGATGAAAAGGGCAAGGATCTCGCCGTTCAGGCGGAGGGCGTCCGGGCCAAGATAGCGGACTACGAGAAGTGTTCGATCGATGAGAAGGAAAAGGAGGGGATAAAGTCCTTCCGCCAGGGCTTCGAGGCCTATGCGGTGGAGGGCGCCAAGCTGGCCGACATGGCCAAGGCGGCCCACGCCTCTGGTAACGCGGCGGCGGTGGAAGCAGCCGTCAATTACGCCACCACCACGGTGGCGCCCCTGTACACCAAGCCGGCACAGACCATTGCCGACATGGTGGCCGCCAACGTCAAGGAAGGTGAAGTCACCTACCTGCACAGCAGCGAGAGCTTCCACCACATCCGTCTGGCCATGCTGGCGTTCATGATCATCATGGCGGCGGCGGCCCTGGTGGGTGGGACGCTGATCGCCACCTCCATATCCCGGCCGCTCCGGCAGGTCCTGGATACCCTGGGCGAGGTGGCGGGAGGCAACCTCACCGTCCGCTCCGCCATCACCAGCAAGGACGAGATGGGCCTGTTGGCCCAGGAGGTGAACACCACTGCGGAAAAACTGAATGAAATCCTCTCCATGGTGGCCGGCAACAGCGAGCACGTGGCTTCGGCGGCTACCGAGCTGCACGCCACCGCCGCCGCAATGGCCACCGGCGCCGAGGAAATGGCGGCCCAGGCCGGCACCGTGGCCACGGCCAGCGAAGAGATGTCGGCCACCAGCGGCGATATCGCCCAGAACTGCCACATTGCTGCCGCCGGGGCGCTCCACTCCAGCCAGGCGGCCGAGGAGGGGGCAAACGTCGTGGAAAACACCGTCCAGGTCATGGGACGCATCGCCAGCCGGGTGATGAGCACGGCCAAAACCGTGGAGAGCCTGGGGGCGCGTTCCGACCAGATCGGCGAGATCGTTGGCACCATCGAGGACATCGCGGACCAGACCAACCTGCTGGCCCTGAACGCCGCCATCGAGGCGGCCCGCGCCGGGGAACAGGGGCGCGGTTTCGCCGTGGTGGCCGACGAGGTCCGGGCCCTGGCGGAGCGGACCACCAAGGCGACCCGCGAGATCGGCGAAATGATCAAGGCGATCCAGGCAGAGACCAAGGGTGCGGTGGCCGCCATGGAAGAGGGGGTCAGGGAGGTGGAGAACGGCACCAACGAAGCGGCCAGATCGGGCGCGGCGTTGCAGGCTATCCTGGAGCAGATCAATTCGGTGAACATGCAGGTCAGCCAGATCGCCACGGCCGCCGAGGAGCAGACCGCCACTACGACCGAGATCAGCAGCAACATCCAGCAGATCAACGAGGTGGTGCAACATACCGCCAACGGTGCCCACGAGTCGGTCATCGCCGCCAACCAGCTCTCTAACCTGGCCGAGGAGTTGCAGCGACTGGTGGGGCAGTTCACGCTGTAAGAAGGTCATAAAGGCCGGGCTACTATAATGGGGCCCATAAGTCTTATAAGACTTATGGGCCCCATTGTGTTATATAGTCTCTTATAATCCCGGTTAAAGGAGCCCTGCATGTCCCACCCGATCATCCCTGCCCTTGGCGAGCGTATCCTGGTCATCGACGGTGCCATGGGCACCCAGCTCCAGGAACGGCACTTGACGGCCGACGACTTCGGCGGCCTCGCCTACGAGGGGTGCAACGAACATCTGAGCCTGACCCGCCCCGACGTGATCAGCGCCATCCACCGGGATTACCTGGCGGCCGGGGCCGACATCATCGAAACCAATACCTTCGGCGCCACCGGCATCGTCCTGGCCGAGTACGGCCTGGAGGGACAGGCTTTCGAGCTCAACCGCCTGGCCGCCGGGCTTGCACGGACCGCCTGCGACGCCGCGGCCACGGCGGCGAAACCGCGCTGGGTGGCAGGCTCCATGGGACCCACAACCCGGACCATTTCGGTTACCGGCGGGGTTACCTTCCCGCAACTGGTGGAGGCCTTCAAGGTGCAGGCCCTGGGGCTTCTGGCCGGCGGCGTCGATCTGCTGCTCCTGGAAACCGCCCAGGACACCCTCAACATCAAGGCGGGCGCCGAGGGGATCCGCCTGGCGTTTGGGGAACACGGCAGCCGGGTGCCGCTGATGATCTCCGGCACCATCGAGGCCAGCGGGACCATGCTGGCCGGCCAGGGGGCCGAGGCGCTCTACGCCAGCCTGGCCCACCTGGAGGAGCATCTGGGCATGATCAGCATCGGCCTCAACTGCGCCACCGGACCGGAGTTCATGGCCGATCACCTGCGAGCCCTGGCGGGGCTGGCCACCTGCCACGTTTCGGTGTACCCCAATGCCGGGCTGCCGGACGAACATGGCCGGTACGCCGAAACCCCCGCATCCCTGGCCCACAAGCTGGCCCGTTTCGTGGACGAGGGATGGCTCAATCTGGTCGGGGGGTGCTGCGGCACCACCCCCGACCATATCGCGGCCATCGCCCGGATGGTGGAGGGCAAGGCGCCCCGGCGTCCCCGGGCGGGGCGCAGCCGGGTCATCGCCGGGATCGAGCCGTTCTTCGTGGAGGATGACGTACGGCCGGTACTGGTGGGGGAGCGGACCAACGTGATCGGCTCGCGCCGCTTCAAGGACCTGGTCGTTGCCGAACGGTTCGAGGAGGGGAGCGAGATCGCCCGTGCCCAGGTCCGGGGAGGCGCCCAGGTCATCGACGTCTGCGTGGCCAACCCGGACCGGGACGAGAAGGCGGACCTGGAGCAGTTGCTCCGGTTCATCCCCCGCAAGGTGCGGGTACCGGTCATGATCGACAGTACTGACGCCCGGGTGATGGAGTCGGCACTGCAACGCCTCCAGGGCAAATCCATCCTCAACTCCATCAACCTGGAAGACGGGGAGGAACGGTTCGTCCAGGTGGCGCCACTCCTGCAGCGCTACGGCGGCGCCGTGGTGGTGGGGTGCATCGACGAGGACCGGCAGCACGGCATGGCGGTCACGAGCAAGCGCAAGCTGGAGATCGCCCGGCGCTCCCACGACCTGCTGGTGGGCCGCTACGGCCTGCGCCCTGAGGATCTGATCTTCGACCCCTTGGTCTTCCCCGTGGGGACCGGCGACGAGAACTACATCGGCTCGGCCGGGGAGACCATCGAGGGGGTGCGCCTGATCGCCGAGGCCTTTCCCCGGTGCAGTACCATCCTGGGGATATCCAACGTCTCCTTCGGCCTGCCCGCGGCGGGGCGCGAGGTGCTGAACTCGGTCTTCCTGCATCACTGCGTCAAGGCCGGCCTGACCTATGCCATCGTCAACACCGAGAAGCTGGAGCGCTACGCCGCCATCCCCCCCGAGGAGTTGGCCTTGGCGGAGGACCTGCTCTTCTGGCGCGGCAGCGACCCGGTGGCCGCCTTTGCTGCCCATTTCCGCGAGCGGGTCGCCGCGCCGCGGATAGCGGCCGAAGCCCTGTCTCTGGACGAGCGGCTCCCCCGCTACATCGTGGAGGGGAGCAAGGACGGCTTGGCGGCGGACCTGGACGAGGCCCTGGCCCGGGGCGACCAGGCCCTGGACATCATCAACGGGCCGCTCATGGCCGGCATGGCCGAAGTGGGAAGGCTCTTCAACGACAATCAACTGATCGTGGCCGAGGTCCTCCAGTCGGCGGAATCCATGAAGAGTGCGGTGTCGCACCTGGAACCGCATCTGGAGAAGATCGACAGCGTCACCAAGGGGAAACTGCTCCTGGCCACGGTCAAGGGGGATGTGCACGATATCGGCAAGAACCTGGTGGAGATCATCCTGGGCAACAACGGTTTCCAGGTGGTCAACCTGGGGATCAAGGTGCCGCCCGAGGAGCTGATCGTCGCAACGCGGCGGGAAAACCCTGATTTTATCGGCCTCTCCGGGCTGTTGGTCAAGAGTGCCCAGCAGATGGCCGTCACCGCCGCCGACCTGAAGGCGGCCGGCATCAACGTTCCCCTGCTGGTGGGGGGGGCGGCCCTGTCACGCCGCTTTGCCGACAACCGCATCGCCGCGGAGTACGGCGGGCCGGTACTCTACGCCAGGGACGCCATGCAGGGGTTGGAGATCGCCAACCGGCTGAGCGACCCGGCCCAGCGCCCCGTGCTGCTCCAGGAGTTGGAGCAGCGCCAGGAGGAGTCGCGCCGCGAGGCCGCCGCCCGCCCCGTTGCCGCCCCGTCGGCCCCGTCCACAGTCCGCTCGGCAACGACCATTGATGGCCCGCTCCCGGTCGTCCCGGATTTTCAGGAGCACATCCTCCGGGAGATTCCTCTGGACCACGTACTCCCCTTCATCAACCGCCAGATGCTCTACAGCAAGCACCTGGGGCTGACCGGCGTCCTGGAGAACCTCCTGGCCGAAGGGGACGAGAAGGCGCTCAAGCTGCACAGGGAGGTGCAGGAGACCATCAATCTGGTCCGGGAACAGGGGCTGATCCGCCCCCACGCCCTGTACCGCTTCTACCCGGCCGCCGGTGAGGACAACGATCTGGTCCTCTACGATCCGGACGGCTCCGGGGCGGAGGTCGTGCGTTTTACCTTCCCCCGCCAGCCGCGCGAGGAACACCTCTGCCTGGCCGACTATGTGCGCCCCGTGGCCAGCGGGGAGCGGGACAGCGTGGCCCTGTTCGTCACCACCGCCGGCGATGGGGTCCGTCGGCAGGCCGAGCTATGGAAGGGGGAGGGGCTCTACCTGAAGTCGCACCTGGTGCAGGCCCTGGCGCTGGAGATGGCCGAATGTACGGCCGAGTTCGTCCACCGGCGCATCCGGGACGCCTGGGGGGTCAGCGACGATCCGGCCCTGTCCGTTGCCGCAATCATGGATGGAAAGTATCGCGGCATCCGTGTGTCGCCCGGCTACGCTTCCTGTCCCGAAATGGCCGACCAGGAGAAGATCTTCGCCCTGCTGCGTCCCGAGCGGATCGGCATGCAGTTGACCGAGGGGTACATGATGGACCCGGAGGCGAGTGTCTCGGCGCTGGTCTTTCACCATCCGGAGGCGCGTTACTTTACCATCGGTCGGTGAACCGGGAGGATGGGACTTATAGGTCGAATAAGACCTATGGGTCCCATCTGTCCCATAAGTCCCATTCCCGTAACTCCCTCAAAACCCCACCCTCAAGCCGAGCACCACGCTGTGGTTGTAATAATCCATCTTGAAATCGGACCCGTCGGCCTCCCTGAACCTGGCGCGCATGCCACCGAAGAAACGGTAGCCCAGGTCCAGGCTCAGCCGGTTTGTCAGCGCATAATCCACCCCCGTGCCCAACTGGTAGGCGAGGACGAAGGCTGCAGCGCCGCTCAGGGGCTGGCCGGTCACGGTCAGGTCCGAGGTTTCGATACGGGCGGCACCGAGGCCGGCCCCCACATAGGGCGACCACGACCGGTCCGCATCGTGGAAGACGCCGTAGAAATTCACCAGTAGGCTGTCCGCCGTCACACTGCCGCCCCCCGGCACGCTCCCCTCGGAAAACTTGGCCTTGTCCAGCCGGTTGCCACGATGGCTGTATTCCAGTTCGATGCGCCCCTCGCCCGCGGGGTTGCCCGGCTCGAAGTCCCACCCCAGCACGGCGCTGCCCATCAGGCCGGGGTTGAACGTGAGACCGAAGTCCCCCTGGCTGTCGGACGCCTTGGCCGACATCAGGGCATTGCCGCCCAGGAAGGCCCCCGCATAGGGGCCCGAGTGCTGTGCCCAGGCCGTACCACCGTAGAACAGGAGCGGCAGGCACAGGGTAAGTATCATCCGGCAGGTTCGTTTCATGTCATTCCTTCCTGCATGTACTGGCACGTTGAACTACTCGCTAGCGCAAGGCGCTACGGCACCTTGATCGTCACGGTCGCGGTCAGGCCGCCGAAGGTGGCGGTCAGGGGTGTTGAGCCGCTGCCGACCCCGACAACCTGGCCCGGCTGGTTCTGGCCGTCGGGCAGGACGGCGATGTTTCCGTTGTCGGTCGCCCAGGTGGCATCGTAGGTCACATCGGCGGTGGTGCCGTCGCTGTAGGTGGCCGTCGCCGTGAAACCGGTCTGATTGCCCGCCGTCAGGCTCTGGGTGCCGCCGGGGGTGACGGCAATGCTCCGGAGGTTGCGTGTGCCGACCGAAACCGTGAGGGCGGCAGCGGTATATGTCTGGCCGCCAAAGGTGGCTTTCAGGGTGGTGGTGCCGGCGCCCTGCCCGTTGATCTTCACCCCGGTCGGTCCGGCTGCGCCGACCACGGCCACGGCGGTGTTGTTGGACGTCAGGCTGACGTTGTTCGTCACGTCCTGGCTCGTGCCGTCGTTATAAAACGCCGTGGCGGCGAGGCGGCCGCTGGTCCCGGTGGTCAGCGTCAGGCCGGTCGGGGGGGAGACCGTAAAAGAGGACAGCCCCGGCGCCTTGACCGTGAGGTTGGCTGAGGAAACCTGATGCGGGGTGCCGGGGGATGTGGCCGTTATGGTGGTGGTGCCGGTCGCCAGGCCCCTGATCAGCAGCTGGTTGGGCGATACTGTGGTCACGTTGGCGAAGGCCGGGTTGGCAATGGTCCAGGTGAGCCCTCCGGTGATGTCCCGCGTGACGTTGTTGCTGAAGGTGCCGGTGACGCTGATGGGGATGGAGGTGCCGTTGACGACGGTCATGTTGGCCAGGGCGGGGAAGCTGGCGAGATTGCCGCCGGTCACGGCGAGGGTGGTCGATCCGGCGATGCCGCCCAGACTGGCGGTGATGGTGGTGGTCCCCTGGGTGGCGGTCTGGGTGATGCCGGCGGTGGGAGCGAGGGCCACGGTGGTGTTGGATGAGGCCCAGGTCGCCTGGCTGGTGATGTCCCTGGTCGTTCCGTCCGAATAGGTGCCGGTGGCCGTAAGGATTACCCTGGACAGGCTCAATACGGAGGTGTTGGGGGTCGCGACCACAATGGATTGCAGTTGCGGCTCCGTGACGGTGAGGGACGTCGTGCCGCTGAAGCCGCCGAAGGCGGCGCTGATGGTCGTGGTGCCGGCCGCCACACCCTTGACCAGGCCCTTGGTGTCGTCGGCTATGTCACTGACGGTCGCCGCCGCCGTGTTGCCGGAGGTCCAGACGGAGTCGAAGGTCAGGTCCTGGGTTGTTCCGTCGGAGAACGAGCCGGTGGCCTTGAACTGTTCGCTCTGCCCCGCGGCGAGGGTCAGGCTGCCGGCGGAGACCGTCACGCCGGTGGCGGTGGCCGAGCTTACGTTCATCGCGAAGGTGGCCGATACGCCCTTCATGGTTGCGGTCAGGACGGCGCTGCCCATGCCTGTGCCGGTCACCCGGCTGGGATTGGCCGTGGTAACGAACGCGGCCACGGCAGGCGTGTCGCTGGTCCAGGTTACCTGGTCGCTGATGTCCTGGGTGAAGTAGCCCGAAAAATTGCCGGTGGCCTTGAGCTTGACGGAGGTGTTCGGGGCGATGGTGGAGTAGTCTGCCGTGACGGTGATGGAGGTGAGGGGGGTGAGGGTGTTCTGCCGGGACGCGGTCCCGTCCCATCCGCAGCCGGACAAGAGCAGTGCCATGAAAAAACCTGACCAGAGCAGGTTGCGCATATATTTCCTCCCAAAAGGCGTGTGAACCGTGTGAATCAGTAAAAATCAGTTTCCTTGTTTCACAAAATCCACACTAGTATCTACACCGATAGATCGCAAATCTCAATGTAATTTCAACGTGTTGAAAATATGCACATTCTGCGGGACATTCGCAAAACCGGCTGTTTTTGCACGAGAAAAAAGGCGCCCGGATCGTCTCCGGGCGCCTTTGACACTACTTTGTTGCACAGCGGGGGCCGTCATTGCGGTTTGCCCCGGCGCGTCACACGCACTGCTTTTCCAATCCGTCGAGGATGGCGAGCAGTGTTGCGGAGTTGTCAACCATCTCCTGGCACAGGGCGGCCGCCTTTGACCTGTCCCCGCCGTTGTACGCCACGATGGCGGCCTTGCCCAACTCGTGGACGCTGGCGTGGGGTTGGACGATGTCCCTGAAGAGCTGGAGATGCCCGCAATGCTCGGTGCCCATGGTGTCGTACCATTTGCCGAAATTGCAGCCGTGGTGGTCCGGCAGGGTTGCCGGTTCGGTCTTCGTCGCGCCGTCCAGATGGGCCTGTATCTTGCCGACAAAGATCATGTGGGCGCTCTTGGCCTTGTTGATGATGAGGGAATTGCTCTCCTCGATCTTGAAGGCACCGATGGCATCCATCAAGGCCCCCGACAGGCTTGTGAGCTTGTTGGCCTCGGCGGTGATGTCGCGCGACTCATTGGAGGTGATGTGGGCGATCTCGGTGACGCTCATGATGTTGCGGGACACCTCGGTGGTGGTGGCGGTCTGCTCTTCGGCGGCCGTGGCGATCTGGTTGACCTGCTGGGTCACCACGTCGATGCGCTGGAGGATGTGCTGCAGCGCATCTCCCGATTGGGCCGCTCCCTGGCTCCCCCGCTCCACCTCGGCCACCCCTTCCTCCATGGCCGTCACCGCGGACTTGGTTTCATTCTGGATGGACTTGATCATCTCGCCGATCTCACGGGTGGCACGGGTGGTGCGCTCCGCCAGGGCCCGGACCTCGTCGGCCACCACGGCAAAGCCGCGTCCCTGTTCCCCGGCACGGGCGGCCTCGATGGCCGCGTTCAGGGCCAGCAGGTTGGTCTGGTCGGCAATGTCCTCGATGGTGCCGATGATCTCGCCGATCTGGTTGGAACGGCGGCCCAACTCCTCGACGATCCGTGCCGAACCCTTGACCCGCTCGGCGATCCGTCCCATTCCCGTGACCGTCCTGTCCACCACCTCGGCGCCCGAGGCGGCCACTTCGCCGGCGTCCCGGCCTTCATGGGCCGCATCGTTGCAGTTGCGGGCGATGTCGGATGACGTCGCCGCCATCTCTTCGCTGGCGGTTGCTATGGTGGTGGACTGGCTGGCCAGGGTTTCGGAGTTCTTCGCCAGGCCGCCGGCCAGAGTATGGACGCGGTTCGCGACGACCGACACCTGGATGCTGTTCACCGAGACCTTGCCGATGGTTTCGGCCAGTTTTTCCGCCATGCCGTCCACCTCGTGGGCCAGCACGCCCATCTCGTCGCGGGAGTTGAGCCCCGAACGGGCCTTCAGGTCCCCGGAGGCGACGACTGCCAGCACCTCCATGACCCTGGCCAGCGGCCGGGTGATGGAGCGGAAGATCATGGTGCCGAACAGGATTGCAAGGGCGAAGCACGCGAGGCCGACGGTGATCATGGCCCCCCCGATCTTTCCGGCGCGGGCGGTGTCTTCCTTGCTTATGGTCTGGGCCGCCTTCTGCTCGATGTCCACGATCCCGGCGATCGCCCCGGCCGGTTTTTCGTAGAGCGGCGCCACCGTTTTCGTGGCGAAATCAACGACCGCCGCGTGGTCCTTGCCGCCGTTGGCCGTCGATTCGAGGGTAAGTTTCGCCAGCTTTTCCCCTTGGGCCAGATACGCCTCGAAACCGTCGCTGAACTGCTTGAAAAGTTCTTTTTCCCGGTCCGGCATGGTTGTGGCGCCGAGTTTCTTGATCCCCTCGCGGACGGCGGCCACCTGTTTGGTCATGTCGGCCCGCTTCTCCTCCTGCCGCGCCGTGTCGGGCAGAAGCATCATGTAGACCAGATCCAGGCGGATCGTGAGAAAATCCTTTACCAGGCGGCCCGCCACCGCCACCTGGTCGATACTTTCACCAGCTTCGCTGATGCCGCTGGCCGTATCGCGGATGCCGTAGAACCCAAGACCTGCCACCACGACCAGCGCCGTGCAGGTGGTAAAAATCAGGACCATCAACTTCGTTTTTACTTTCAGGTCCGACCACTTCATATTGCCTCCCGGATGTATATGGTTTCAGCGCCGCTGCACGCTGCTGCATGCCCGGGTCTTTCTGATAGGGGCACCTAACTTATAGGCTATATCTGTTTATTGCAATGATTTTATAACATGGTCAGACCGGCCGGACACGCCCGTCGGGAACGGGCGGCTGGTAAAGAAATGTTTGTCTTTGTGGGTTTGAGCGGGTGGAAGATGCGGGGAGGGTTGGGAACGTATGCGCGAACTATCCGGCCTCATCCCATCCTGACGCTGCTCAACTGAGGAGTTTCGACCTCAGGATCAGGATCTCCAGCGCATAGGATGCCTTGCGGCACAGCTCGGCAGCTTCGGTGGGATCAAGCTGATCCGATGCGTCGCACAGGAGAACGGCGACAACCCGCTGCTGGATGAAGATGGGGAAGAATGCCACACTCTCTCCGGTACTGTGGAGCTTGTGCAGAAGCCGCTCCGTCTCCGGGGTTACGGCGTCTTCCAGATACGGCTTACCGGTATCGACGCACTGCATCAGCTCCGGCAATGCCCCCAAGGGCAAGGAGAATGCCTCGAAATCACGGACTTTCTTGCGGTTCGAACAGGCCTTCCAGCCTCGCACGAGGCCGTCCTTGATGATCATGAGGGCAACGGTAGCGGAGGTGTAGGAGAGATAGTCCAGGAGCGTCTTTGCCACATCATCCCGGGACGCGGCGCGGTTCAGGCGCCCGGCGGCCTCCGACAGGGACGGCGGTACAGCACCCCGGCCCTGAGGTGCGGTGAAGCCATCTTCGGGTGCGGCCTCTCCTGCACCCTGGAGCACGTCACCCAGCGGCTTCCACTCCACTCCGTCGATGACAACTGGCGGAGCTTCTCCGGTAGCCCTGGGCTGGGCTGGGGGCGCCTGTTCCCGGACCTTTGCACCCGAATACCGGGGAAGGAACCTGCCGGGACGCTGTATCCCGAACATCTGCTCAAAGAAGAGATCGATGGCGTAGCCGGAAACAGCCACCGGTTCTATCTTCCGCCCGAGAAACAGTTCGAGTTCCGCCCGCTTTTTGGGAGGGAGGGCTTGGTCGGTTGCGATGCGGATTGCTGCCCCGTTGACCCCCACGGGGATGAGCCGGTGCTTCTTTATGGCGGCCGGGGGGATGATCGAGAAGTTCCGGACTCCGAACCCCAGAAGTTGTTCCTTGGTCAGAAAGGCCAGGCCGGTCTGCTTACCCAGGCACCGCGCCAGTTCCTCGTCGGTGACCATTCCCATCTCCACGAGGCAGGTCCCGAGCTTCACCCCGTGCAGTACGTGATTTTCCAGCGCCATATCCAGATCACGTGCCGTAAGGACCTTTTCCGAAAGAAGTATCTCGCCAAGACGGGCCATGGTCATACCTCGCGTCAGATCTCATCCGATATATTCATTTATGTCACATCTGGCCGGTTATGGCAACTGCGTTGCGGTGCCCCACGGGGCATATCGCCGGGACTTACAGGTCCCATTCGTCCCAATAAAATCCCGATACACCCCCCTGCCAGCGTCTGATCCTCGCAAAGCCACATTCCAAGCCGCTTTGCTGGCTGAACCCCGCCGCCCCACCGTATAGGTATCATATACACCCGCACCCCCATTCTTGCCCGGATCGACGGAACTTTAATCACTCATGCAATAAAATATTTAACTGTATCAATATGTTGTAATTGATGCGCAAAATATTTTTTCGTATTGGCACCGCCGATGCAAATTTAGATTTACAAATGAACAAAATCGCCACCACCAACCAAAGGAGGATGCCATGAGAACGCTCATTACTACCATCGGAACCATCGCAGGTCTCGTACCTGCCGCCGCCTTCGCGGCCACCACGGGAACAGTGGAACACACGGGATTAATGGGTTGGATCTTCCTGGGCTTCGGAGCCCTGGTCATCATAGGGCAGGCAGTACCGGCAGTGTTGATGATGATCGGCTTTGCCAAGGGCTTGACGGGGAAGGAAACGGGGAAACACACCGCCTAAGGAGGGGATCATGAAACAAGCGCAGCAGTGAAAGGGCCGCCCATGAAGCGGCCCTTTCGATTTGGATCTTCGAGGCCTTTTCCCGGTACGCTGACGCAGCCCGTGACGCAGAGCATCAATCCCGACCGGCGAAAGCAGGGTAACCCCGGTCAGGCAGCCCCTGTCGTATTGTCCCATGGTCCGGGGGCCGTGTGGGAATGTCCGCCTGTCCTGCCCCGACAGGCTTAATTATGGCTGTTCGGCAAGGATGAATAGCCGGGTTGATGTTCCTGGTCCAGGCGCCGCGATCATGTAGCTCCATCTCCCCAGGTCGTGTTCCTTACCGGTTGCATATTCCTTCAGAGTCAACTTCATGCCTTGGGGCAGGGTACTTTCCTTCTTCCGGAATGCAACATTCATCGGAGTCCCCGCGGGGAGGCTGGAGCTGATTATGAGTTGCCATCCCTGCCTCTTTGCCAGGGAACGGATGTCGCCCCTCAGTTCCCGCATGGCCGGTTTCCAGTCCGGATGGGTGACTATGGCGCTGATGAAGGGTTGCCCCGTCGAGACATTGGGATTGCCCGGTGAGACGGTGTCATAGGCGTTGTCGTAGTCGTCCGTGGCTTTTGGGTGCTCTCCGATAATGACATAATCATACAGGCTGCCGCTTGAGACCCTGATGGTGGCGGTCATGGGTTCAAGGGCCATGGCCGTCGCGCCGCTCAGACAAAGTAGTGCAGCGATGGCTGCCGTGTATCCTGTGATCTGCATGTGCCCCCACTGAATGGTATGTGTGCGGTTGATCGCGCCGAAGGCTTCCGGGTCAGGCCTGAAGGAATGAAACCTCGCGACCGCCGTTTCAGGCCTCCTCAACCTCGCCGCCGGGATGAAGGTACAGGTTGGGGCCACTCCGCGCCTTGCCCGCCTCGTCCATGAGCATGTCCAACGCCAGGGTGGCCAGGTCGTCGGCCGCAGCCTCCATCCGGTTGTCCTTCTCCAGATACAGGAGCTTCAGATAGGTGTTACAGTCCGGGCAGCTCTCCGCCTTGACCGCGCCGTTCGTTCCCTCCAGGCTGTAGTAGCCGATCCCCTCGGCCTTTTCGCAACTGCTGCACTTGAGCCGGACCATGTGCCACTGGGTGGCGCAGAGGGAGCAGGATAGGTAGCGCAACCCCTGCTCCGAGCCGTGGGCGCGGACGATGCCGGAGGCCGGGGCAGAACCGCACACCGGGCAGACCCCGCCCGCTTCCAGCCGGGCAAAGGCGTGTTCCCCCAGGGCCGTGGCCATGTGCACCCAGTAGACCTGAAGAGCGGCGGCGACAAAGGGGAACTCCTGGGGAGAGACGGCGGCCTGATCGCCCGCCAGTATCCTGTCCGCCATGTCCTCCAGAAGGCCTTCCGCCGTGGTCGACAGCCCCACCGCCGCCTCGCGGGCGGCTGCGGGCACCCCGGCATCTGTCATGCGGCGCAGGATCAGCCCGAGTCCGTCCAGCCAGGCCCGGTTCCGTGGCCTGAGCCGGGCGTCCAGAAGCGGCATGCCCTGGTCGCGGCAGAGCGCCTGTTCTTCAAGGGTGGGCAGGGGGAGGATGGGGAAGCTGTCCAGGGCCTCCTGCTGGGCATCGGCCAGCAGGGCCAGGAAGTTCAGGTAATCCCCCAGGCTGTGGCCGGGGGCAAGGAGCCGGAAACGTTCGGCGCGCCGGGCGAACAGGTCGCGTCCGGCCAGGAACAGGAAACGGATCTCCCCGGCCGGCGGTTCGATCTGCCCCGGCTGAAAGGTCTGGTTTTCACCGCTCATTTACGTCCTCCCGTCATCTCCCGGAACCAAGCAGGGTGGTGCTGTTTCGCCCAGGCGCGCCGGACCTTGCCGTACAGCATGGCGCCGATGCTCTCCTTGGTCCAGATGGCCAGGTAGATGTGGCCGATGATCAGGGCGATCATTCCCGCGCCAGCGGCGGCGTGCACAACGGCGGCGAAGCGGACCAGGGCCACCGGGAACAGGTGGGAGAAATAGGCGCGCCAGATGACGATGCCGGACAGGACGAGCAACGACATGCAGGCCGCCAGCAGCCAGAACAACAGTTTCTGGCCGCCGTTCAGCTTGCCTGCTTCCGGCATGTTCCGCTCGTCGCCCCGCAGCATCAGTTCGTGGGCATGGGCCAGCCACTTCCAGTCGGAGGGTGACATGACGCACAACTTCCGGAACCGGAGGAACATGCTGCCAAAGAAGAGGATCAGGCCTACCCCGATAAAGGGGTGGATGATGCGGGTCCAGGGGCCGCCGCCGAACAGTTGGCTCAGGGGGAAGAAATAGGGGTGGAACAACGCCAGGCCGGAGAACGCCAAGAGGATGAAGGTGAGCGCCACCAGCCAGTGGTTGACTCGCTCGGGGGCCGTATAACGGTCTAATTTGTCAGTATCTCGTGTCATCTTCGCCCTCCTTCCCGTTCTCTTCCGAAACCTCGTTGGGCCCCGTGGTCACGTAGTGGAAAAACGCCCCCGCGGTGAGCGCGCCCAGGGCCAGGGAGGCCAGCGGCTTGGCGGCTCCCTTCCAGAGCTCGACCATGGGTCCGATGGTGGGTTCCTTGGGCAGGCCGCTGTAGATCTCCGGCTTGTCGGCGTGGTGCAGCACGTAGATCACATGGGTGCCGTCCACCCCTTGAGGGTCATAGACGCCGGCCTTGGCGAAGCCCCGTTCCTTCAGATCCGCGATGCGCTCCTCGGCATGGTGGAGCATCGCCTCCTTGGAGCCGAAGACGATAGCGCCGGTGGGGCAGGTTTTGACGCAGGCCGGTTCCAGTCCCACGGCCACCCGGTCGGAACAGAGGGTGCATTTGTAGACCTTGCTGTCCTTTTGGGACAGGCGGGGGATGTTGAACGGGCAACCGGTGATGCAGTAGCCGCAGCCGATGCAGCTCTCCTCGTGGAAATCCACGATGCCGTTACTGTATTGGACGATGGCGCCGGGCGCCGGGCAGGCCTTGAGGCAGCCCGGATTCCCGCAGTGCATGCAGCCGTCCTTGCGGATCAGCCATTCGATCCGGCCCTGTTCCAACTCCACCTCGGCGTAGCGCATCACGGTCCAGGAGTTCTCGGTCAGGTCCGTGGGGTTGTCGAGCACGCCGTGGTTGGTGCCGATAGTGTCCCGCAGGTCATTCCACTCCAGGCACGCCACCTGACAGGCCTTGCAGCCGATGCACTTGGTAACGTCGATCAGCTTGGCCACCTCCATGGTCCGGCGCTGGCCGGGCGAGGGGGTGGTGGTGGCGGAACGGCGGGTGATATCAAGGGATTGTAATGCCATGATCCGCCTCCTATGCCTTCTCGATGTTGACGAGGAACGACTTGAATTCCGGCGTCTGGGTGTTGGCGTCCCCCACAAAGGGGGTCAGGGTGTTGGCCAGGTAGCCGCTCCGGGCAACACCCTTGAAGCCCCAGTGGAACGGGATGCCCACGTGGTGGACGGTCGTGCCGTTCACCTGGAGCGGTCTGATGCGCTTGGTCACCACCGCCACCGCCTTGATGAAGCCACGTTGAGACCAGACCTTGACCCGGTCCCCGGCCTTGATTCCCTTCTCCTTGGCCAACTGCTCGCTGATCTCCACGAACTGCTCCGGCTGCATGATCGCCGACAGCCTGGTGTGTTTGGTCCAGAAGTGGAAGTGCTCGGTGAGGCGGTAGGTGGTGGCGGCGTAGGGATACTCCTTGCCTTTGCCGAAGGCCTCCAGGTCTCCCTTGAACACGCGCGCCGCCGGGTTGCTGACCACCTTCGGGTGCAGGGGGTTGGTGTCGATGGGGGTCTCGAACGGCTCGTAGTGTTCGGGGAACGGCCCTTCCGCCATCTTGTCCAGGGCAAAGAGCCGTCCCACCCCTTCCGGCTGCATGATGAAGGGGCTCATTCCCTCGGAGGGGGGGGAGTCCGCCTTGAAGTCGGGCACGTCGGGTCCGGTCCACTTGGCGCCGTCCCAGTAGATCAGCGTGCGCTTCGAATCCCACGGCCTGCCGGATGTGTCGCAGGAGGCACGGTTGTACAGGACGCGTCGGTTGGCGGGCCAGGCAAAGGCCCAGTTGAGGGTGTTGCCCAGACCCGAGGGGTCGGAGTTGTCCCGCCGGGCCATCATGTTGCCCTTCTCCGTCCAGGCCCCCGAATAGATCCAGCAGCCGGACGAGGTGGTACCGTCGTCCTTGAGCTGGGCAAAGCCGTCCAGTTGCTGCCCCTTCTTCAGGATGACCTTGGTCGGGTCCTTGGGGTCGGCCAGGTCGGCCAGGGCCTTGCCGTTGTACTCCATGGCCAGTTCCTCGGGGGACGGCGCATGGGGAATCTTGTAGCTCCAGGTCAGGTTCAGGATCGGGTCGGGGAAGGCGCCCCCCTCTTTCTTGTACAGCTCCCGCAGCTTGAGGAAGATACCGGCGATGATGTCCACGTCGGGCCTGGCCTCACCCGGCGGCTCGGCGCCCTTGTAGTGCCATTGCAGCCAGCGCCCGGAGTTGGTGAGGGAACCGTTCTCCTCGGCGAAGCAGGTTGAGGGGAGGCGGATCACCTCGGTCTGGATCGCGGCCGGGTCCACGTCGTTGAATTCGCCGTGGTTCTCCCAGAAGCACGAGGTCTCCGTGGCCAGGGGGTCGATCACCACCAGGTATTTCAGCTGGGACATGGCCTTGCTCAGCTTTGCCCTGTCGGGGAACGAGGCCAGGGGGTTGAAGCCCTGGCAGACATAGCCGTTAAGCTTGCCGTGAAACATCAGCTCGAAGACCTGGAGCACGTCGTACACCTTGTCCAGCTTGGGCAGCCAGTCGAAACACCAGTTGTTCTCCCTGGCCGCCTGGTCGCCGTACCAGGATTTCATCAGGCTGACGTGGAACTTGGGATAGTTCTGCCAGTAGGACATCTGGCCTGGGCGAACCGGCTTCTGGGTCCGCTTGTCCACGTAGGCCTGGTAATCGGTCTCGTTTTCCCGGGGCAGGGTGAGGTAGCCGGGCAGAAGGTCGGACAGAAGCCCCAGGTCGGTGAGTCCCTGGATGTTGGAGTGGCCCCGCAGGGCGTTCATCCCGCCGCCGGCCACACCCATGTTGCCCAGCAGGAGCTGCACCATGGCCGCAGTACGGATCATCTGCGATCCCACCGAGTGCTGGGTCCAGCCCAAGGCGTACATGAAGGTCAGGGCACGGTCGGGCGCCGAGGTGGTGGCGATGGTTTCACACACCTTGAGGAAGGCGTCTTTGGGGGTGCCGCAGATGTTGCTCACCGCCTCCGGCGTGTAGCGGGAGTAGTGCTGTTTGAGCAGTTGCAGCACGCAACGGGGGTGTTGCATGGTCTCGTCGACCTTGGCGAAGCCGTCCGCCCCCATCTCGTAGGTCCAGGTGGACTTGTCGTACTTGCGCCCCGGTTCGTCGTAGCCCGAGAACAGGCCTTCGTCGAATCGGTATCCCGCGTTGACGATGAAGGCGGCGTTGGTGTAGGCCTTGACGTATTCGTGCTGGATCTTGTCGTGGGAGAGCAGGTAGTTGATCACCCCGCCCAGGAAGGCGATGTCCGTGCCGGTGCGGATGGGAGCATAGTAGTCGGCTACCGATGCCGAACGGGTGAAGCGGGGGTCCACCACGATGAGTGTTGCGCGGTTGTGGGCCTTGGCCTCGGTCACCCATTTGAAGCCGCAGGGGTGGGCCTCGGCGGCGTTACCGCCCATGACGATGATGACGTTGGCGTTTTTGATATCGACCCAATGATTGGTCATGGCACCGCGACCGAATGTGGGGGCCAAACTGGCCACCGTTGGTCCGTGTCAGACCCGGGCCTGATTGTCGAAGGCCAGGGCACCCAGGTTGCGAATAACCTTATGGGTGATGTAGCCGGATTCATTGCTGGAGGCGGAGGCCGCCAGGAAACCGGTGGTCACCCAGCGGTTGACCGTGGCGCCGGCGGTGTTTTTGGCAATGAAGTTCTTGTCCCGGTCGTCCTTCATCAGCCGGGCGACCCTGGTGAATGCCTCGTCCCAGGAGATGCGCTGCCACTCCTTGGAGCCAGGGGCGCGGTATTCCGGGTATTTGAGCCGGCTTTCGCTGTGGATGAAATCCACCAGCCCCGCGCCCTTGGGACAGAGGGTGCCGCGGTTCACCGGATGGTCCGGATCCCCCTCAATGTGGAAGACCGCCGGTTCAGCGTTTTTTGCCTTGTCCCCCAGGCTGTGCATGATCAGGCCGCAGCTCACCGAACAGTAGGGACAGGTGTTGCGGGTCTCGCTGCTGCGGGCCAGCTTGAACTGGCGCACCTCAGCCCGTGCATCGGAAGGGGAAAAGCCCAGGAGGGCAATACTGGACGCCCCCAGTCCCCCGGCGGAAAATTTGAAAAACTGTCTTCGAGTCACTTGCATCGCTTTCCCTCCTTGGTTCGTCGCTTTCCGGTGACATCTGTTCAATGGGGTACGTCTCAATGTATTTTTGAGAGTCTAGCTCTTTTTCGTGAAAAATCAACCCCCGTCGGAAAAAGCTCCGAAAGGGGAGGCCGAGGGTTAGTGAGCCGAGCGGTATGGCTTGCCGGCAAACGTGATTTGCATTTGATATAATAAGTATTATAGCTATAATACTTGTTATAGATAGATTGTTTTGGTGCAACATATTGAAGGTGCTGCATAACTGCCGGTACGGCAGCTTCAAATACCCATAAGCGAGGAGAAGATCATGAAAGACGAAAAACCGGAACCGGCCGCCGTAAAACCTGTCAGGGAACAGGCGCCGGACAAGGCCGACGCAACGAAGAAAAAGAAAAAAAGCAAAAAGACCGCTGAGGCGAAGGTCGCGGCGCTCAAGGTAAAAAAAGCGAAACCGGAGAAACCCTCCGGGAAGGCCGCCGCACCAAAGACCCCCAAGGATGGCAAGGTACCGAAAGCCGAGAAAGCACCGAAAGGCGAGAAAGCAGCCAAGGCTCCCAAGGCGGCGAAGGAGGATAAGCCGACCAAGTTCCTCGTGAGCATGAAAAAATCGGTGCGCAAGAGCGTTAAAAAAGAGGCTGCCGAAGCCGGCATCAGCATGAACGATTATATCGTTCAGGCGGTGGTGGAAAGGCTGGGCAAGGCCCTCGCAGCCACCGGGACGCCTTCAAAAAAGCCCTGACAAACAGCCTGCCCGTTCTCTTGGTGCGCGCAGATAATAGCGCCGGCAGGTCTCCGTTTTTATGGTAAAATTGCAGGCGCGGGACCGGGATGACGGCGGGCAACCGTTTTTCGGATGTTGTCAGCGGGAGGGTGGGGTGCGCGGTAAGGAATCACTTTGTTTGACACTCCCCGGTGATGTTGGGCCGGAGTGCCTGCGGGAGGAATGGGCGGTGGATATCCACCCGGAGGAGACCCGAATCCTGACGTTCTGGGATACCTTCGAGTGGGGCCTGTGGTTCGGCGGGTATGTCCTGTACAGCTCCGGCGGGGTGTATCGCCTGTGCGCCTGCGAGGGTGGCTGGCCGGGGGCGGTGGCGTGTGAGGAATGGGCCGGGGCTGAACGGCGGTTCTGGCAGGACTTCGAGACCGCTGCCATGCGGTGCGGGTTGGAGGGGATGCTCGGACTGCGGGGGCTCGCGCCGGTGGCGGAGGGGGTCTTTCGCCTGCGCCGGTGTGATGTGCGCAATGAAACGGGGAAGATCGTGTGCCGTCTGGAGTGGTCGAAGGTCTTCCCCGTGAAGCGTGAAGCGGAGGCCCTGCACCACTCGTGCAGGGTCGTGCCGCTTCTGGGCTACGAGGCGGAGGCGGTACGGGTGGCGGAACGGCTCGTTCGGCGCGGCGCGCGGATGTCCGGGGACGGCCCGGTGGAGGTCCTGCTGCGGCACGCCGGACCCGTGCCCCGGAAGTACACCCTGCGGCCGGTCTTTGGCCTGGAGACGGCTACACCGGCCCGCGAGGCCGTGGGGCTGATCGTGCGCGCGACCCTGGAGATCGCCGCGGGCAACGTGCCGGGGATCGTGGACGATCTGGACTCGGAATTCCTCCACGATTACCGGATCTGCCTGCGGAAGGCCCGTTCGGTACTGAGCTTGGTGAAGGACGTGTATCCGGCCGCGGGGGTCGGGCGCATGCGCAAGATCCTGGGCGACTTGGCCCGGCGGACCAACCGGCTGCGCGACCTGGATGTCTACCTCCTGGCTCGGGACGAATATCTGGCGCTCGTGCCCCCCGGGCTCCGTCCGGCCCTGGAGGGAATGTTCGCGGATTTTTCCGCTGAGCGGGAACGGGAGGTGCGACGGTCGGCCTCCCGGCTGCGCGGGGTGCCGACCAGACGGCTTCTCCGTGAGGTGCAGGAGTTCTTCTCCGCCGATGCTGTCCATCAGTCCACCCCGGCCGCCAGCCTCCCCGTGGGGCCGCTGGTCTTTCGCCGCATCTACAAACGCTACCGCAAGATCCGTGTGATCGCGGCGGGGATCGGGGCGGAGGCTCCGGACGAGTCGGTGCACCAACTCCGCATCGAGTGCAAGAAACTGCGCTACCTCATGGAGTTCTTCGCCGAACTTGTTCCCCAGGAAGAGGGGGCGGAGATGCTCAGGCTGCTGCGCCGGTTGCAGAACCGGCTCGGGGAGTTCAACGATGCTCTGGTGCAGCAGAAATCCCTGCTGAGCTACGGGGAGCGGAAACAGCCCGATTCCCGGACCGCCCTGGCGGTGGGGGGGCTCGTGGCCGTTCTGTACCGGCGGCAGCAGGAGACGCGCGGTAAGATCGACGAGGCTCTGGAACGGTTTTGCGGCGGCGCCGCGGCAGCGCTCTTCAAGCGGACCTTCAGGTCGGCGGGGCCGCCCTCGCCACAGATATGAAAAGGTCGGCACGACAATGAAAATACTCTCTTCATACAGTATCAAGGGGGGGGTGGGCAAGACGGCCCTCGCGGTTAACCTGGCGTTCGCGTTCCGCGAGGCCGGGCGCCGGACCCTGCTCCTGGATCTTGATCCCCAGGGGGCCGCCACCTTCTATTTCCGGGTGGCCAGTGCGGAGAAGTTCCGCATGCGCGACGCCGACTCCCTGACCGAGGGACTCCGCAAAAACATCCGGGAGTCCGATTTCCCCGGCCTGGACATCGTCCCCTCCAACCTGGGCTACCGTCACTTCGACATCCTGCTTGACGGCATGGCCAAGCGCCGCAGGCGGCTCCGAAAGGTGCTGGAGGAGTTCAAGCCCGATTACGATGTGGTCCTCATGGACTGCCCGCCGAACATCACGCTACTCTCGGAAAACGTGTTCCGGGCGTCTGACGCCATCCTGGTGCCGGTTATCCCCACCGTGCTCTCCCGGCGGACCCTGGAACAGTTGGCCGGTTTTTTCCGGGATGAAGAGTTGCCCGGCGGCATGCTCCGCCCGTTTTTCTCCATGGTCCAGAAACGGAACAGGATGCACCGGGAGATCATGGACGAACTTCCGGCTGCGTACCCCGGTTTCCTGAAAACGGTGATCCCGTTCTCCGCCGACGTGGAAAAGATGGGACTGCACCGGATGCCGCTGTTGGCTTATTCCCACGCCTGCGCGGCGGCAATGGCCTACCGGGCACTGTGCGACGAGATCCTTTCCCTGTCGGGTACCCGGTCATGATCGGGATCGAACGAAAATTTCTGGTCAGGTCCCTGCCCGCTGGAATGGGGGGCGGGACGCCGATCCTGCAAGGGTATCTGGCCTACGAGGAACATCTGGAGGTCCGCATCCGCCAGTACGGCGACACGTACTTCCTCACCGTCAAGCAGGGGCCGGGGCTCGTGCGGCGGGAGACCGAGATCGAAATCTCCCCTGACCAGTTCCGCACCCTGTGGCCGTCCACCGAGGGGCGACGACTGGAGAAGGTCCGCTTCCTGGTCGATCACGGTCCGTACCGGGTGGAACTGGACCGCTATCTGGGGGACCTGGAGCCACTGAACGTCGCCAAGGTGGGGTTCGCTTCGGTGGCGGAGAGCGAGCTGTTTGAGCAGCCGGATTTTCTGGGGCAGGAGATCACGGACGTGGAGGTATACAAGAGTGTCTCACTCGCCATCCACGGGATTCCCGAGGGGCCGGCCCCGGAGTATCAGATCGGGGCGCTCCCTTTCCTGTTCCGCAGCGGTCGCCTGCATCTGGTGATCGTGACCAATACCGCCCAGACCCGCTGGATCATCCCCAAGGGGCAGCCGGAGCCGGACATGTCCCGGCAGGATGTGGCGGTCATGGAGGCCATGGAGGAGGCCGGGGTCATCGGCAACTGTCTCCCCGGATTCCGCGTGCTCTGCCAGCGCAAGGCTGAGAAGACGCTCTATGTCTATCCCCTGAGGGTGACGACCGTGCTGAAGAAATGGCCGGAGATGGATTGGCGGAAACGCGCCGTGCTGCCCGTCAACAAGGCCCTGAAGATGATCAGCGACCCGGACCTTTCCCTGTGTCTGCAGCGCCTGGCCGCGCGCCTGGCCGCCTGACTTGTTGGCAGTGAACCCCTTAGACGCAAAAAGGCCCCGGTAATCCGGGGCCTTTTCTCGTCTGCGGGATGGGCCTGCGTCAGTGGGACACTGCCGCTATGGCGCTGATCTGGGCGGCCGTCAGCGGGTTCGAGCCCGTCGAGCGATATTGGCTCATGGAGCTGATATTGGCGATTGCCGTGGTGATCTGGGCCGCGGTCCGCACCCCGAGGGTGCCGTGGCAGCCGAGACAGGACGTGTTGTAGAACGTCAGGGCGTCGAAGGTCGCCACCGCAGCCGCCGTCGCCTGGGTCGAGGCGGTGCTCTCGCCGGTGCTGTTCACTGCGGTGACGATATAGTAATAGGTGGTGCCGGCCGTCAGTCCGGTCTGGACATAGGGGCTGGTGGCATTGGCGATCTTGGTGCCGGTGGCGGTGGTCACCCCGGAGGTGGTGGAATAGTAGACGTTATACGAGGTGGCGCCGCTGACCGCCGACCAGGAGAGGGTAACCTGCAGGCTGCCGCCGGTGGCGGTAACGCCGCTCGGGGCTGCCGGAACCGTCGCCGTGGGTGTGGGCGTCGGAGTAGGCGTAGGTGTCGGTGTCGGTGTCGGAGTAGGTGTCGTCATTATGGGCATGTTCACCGACGTGAAGGTGCCGCCGCTGATGTTGGCGGCCGGGCAGGTAAAGATGACTGCCTTGGTGCCGGCATTCGCGACCGTGATCGTACCGGCCGACAGAGTTATGGTCACCGCGTCGAGCATGGCGTCGAGCCCCGTCTGGTTGGCCACAAACGGCCCGGTGATCGGGTCGGTGGTTACGCCGTACAGGGTAAAGAGCGCTTTGAGGCTGGTCTGAAGCGCGGCAACGTTGGACGGCAGATTGTTCGCCATGTTCTGGAGCGCGACCGGGGTGGGTGAGGCGAAGGTCAGTGCCGGGTCTGCCCCGCCGTTGGCGCCTGCCAGCGCCATATTGGACAGGGGGTTGATATTGGCGGTGCCGGCGGTGACGGCCATGGAGTAGAGGGTGTAGGTCGTGCCGCCCGCGGTGCCGTTGGCCTCCAGGATGAACGGCGCCTGCATGCCCGTGACGTTAAAGGTGAAGGAACCGTCGCTGTTCAGGGTCGTTTGCAGCTCTTTGGCCGGGGTCGATGAGTCCTTGAGCGAGGCCGTGCCGGTGAGGGCCAGGCCGACGGCGGCCACGCCGCTCACGGTGGAACCGCTCGCCGCGGTGGAACCGCTGCTGCCACAGCCGGCCAAGGAAAGGCTGATGGTTGCCAACATCGTTACTATCATCCCGGTGACTCTTCTCTGCATGTTTACTCCTTTATCGTTGCGGCTGCGCTCTGTCGGCGCCGCCTATTATCGAAATGAGCCGATTGCGGCTTCACCCCCCTTGGTATTCAGACCTCAATGGGGTCGAGGGGGAACTTTTATAAAAAATGAATGTTACACGGTACCCGGTTCCGGTGAACCCTCCCCCGGGGTGTCGATGCTGCATCGCATCGCGAACGTCCCCACCTCCTTTCGTCGTAGTGCCCCGCAGGGGGCTTCGTGTTTCCCTGCTCACGGCACAAAAAAAGCCGGGTCGCTGAATATCTGGTGATATTTCGGCGACCCGGCTGTCTGCGTGAGACCCTCTGGGCTTTCCGTCCCACCCTCGCGGGTGGTTTAGTATGTTCGTCTATCGATATTGGTTTGTTGCTGTATTTGAGACTCAGGATAGAATACTGTATTAAATAAGTCAAGAAATAAATGGCATGGTGTTGCGTGGTTGATCCAAAGAGTCGGCAAATCGCTGCCCCTTTGACTTTGGTTTGCAGTGGGGTAAGGTAATAGGGAAATACCCATGGGACCTATGGGTCCTGTACGACCCATAGGTCTTATCAAAAGGCTAAAAGGGCAGAGTGATCAGCATCCCCGGAGAGCAGCCATGACAGGGGGGAGCAATACGGGGACAGGGAGCAATACGGGGACAGGCGCGAATTTGGTGTGTTCTTCAATTTGGTGCCTGTCCCCTTTTGTTCTTCCATTGGCTTCTCATTACAGGGGCATTACTGTCTAAATACCCGACCGGCGATTATTTCACCGTCAGCGGGCCGGTGGCCAGTTTCGGTGATGCGCCCAAGGCCGTGAAGCCGGTGACCCCGGAATCCCTTGAACCGCCCACACCCGCCCCGGCCCCTCCCGCCGGGGAAGGCCGTTGCGGCCAGAGCCGCGGCCCGGCGCCTCGCCCCTGGCAAGGGGGCCGAATCCGGGGTATGACCTCGTGTCGTTCCCGCTGGAATTCTGCGCCGCGGACACCGGGGAGTGCCGGGTGTTTACCAAAAGTGAACGGGTGGCGCGGGGCGGGGCGGCCGCGGTGAAGGAGCAGGGCAAGCGCGGGTCGCGCCCGAAGGCGCGCAAGGATGGAGGAAGTTGATCCGGGAGATCCGGTAAGGGGCGGTTCCGGGGAGGATGAAGATACCCCGGAACCGCCCGGTTTCCCCTAGGAGGTATAACCGTAGGCGTGGGCCTCAACCGGCTCGAAGGTGAAGCAGCCTTTGGGGCAATTCTGCCCACAGGCCTTGCAGCCGATACAGTTGCCGGGATTGGCGACCTTCATGTACGCTTTTACCGTATCTTCCGTATCGATTTCTTCGTACGCCAGTACGTCCTTTGTGCATGATTTGTAGCAACGGCCGCAGCCGATGCACAGATCTTTCTCCAGCGCCTTGATGAAATCCGGTGTCCACTCGTGTCCGTCCCTGGTCAACCCTGTGATGAATGCCATGTCCTCTTGCTCCTTTGTGTGTTTTTTGGGGTGCTCGTGAAGCTATCGTGCAGCCTTCTCCAACCTCCTGCCATTCAGGCACAAAAAAAGCCCGGAATACCCTGAAAGGCATGCCGAGCTTCGTTGCTTGACGATTATTGCTATTAATTTTGTAAAATATATATGAGAAGTTCCGGTATGACAAGCTATGATTTCATGTGGGGTGGGCCATTCCCGACTCGGCTTTGAATTCCGGAGGATGGCGCTCTGAAAACGGAGAAAGAACGCCAATTTCGGAGCCCTTTTTGTTGTGTATCTCCTGAAATGAAGGCATGGTGTTGCGTCGTTGAACCAACGGGTCGGGAAAGAACCGTTCCTTTGACTTTGGTTTGCAATAGGGTAAGGTAGTAAGAAATGCCCGAGAGATGTATGTATCCTGTTAAAAGGCTACAAGGGCACAGTGATCAGCATCTCCGGAGAGCAGCCATGACAGAACCCAACCCCCACGGCGTCCTGTACCGCCGTCACACGCCGGCCGTGCGCATTATGCACTGGCTCGCCGTTATCACGCTTCCCGTCCTCCTCATGAGCGGCCTCAACATCTTCAATGCCAACCCTGAGCTGCACTGGGGCCGCTCCTCCTATACCGGCACCCCGCCTTTGCTGGAGGTGCGAAGCCTGCAGCGCGTCAACGGCGAGATTATCGGCGTTACCAGAATATTCGGGCATGAGTTCGACACGACCGGGTTTCTGGGGGTTTCCGGCAGGGGGGGTGGGGTGATGGAGAGGCGCGGCTTCCCCTCCTGGCTTACCATTCCGGGGAGCAGGTGGCTGGCCATGGCCCGTCGCTGGCACCTGGCCTTTGCCTGGGTATTCGGGATCAACGGCATCTGCCTCGCGGGGTATTCCCTCTTCAGCGGCCACCTGCGACGTGACCTGCTACCCACCGGGCAGGACTGGCGCTCCATCGGCGCGACGCTCAGGGATCACCTGCTGCTCCGCCACGCCACCGGCGAGGCGGCCAGGCACTACAATGTGCTGCAAAAACTAGCCTACCTCGGGGTGATATTCCTCCTGTTCCCACTGGTCATTGTGAATGGCCTCGGCCTGTCTCCCGCCCTGGACGCGCTTGCGCCGGGGTGGGTCGATATCTTCGGCGGCAGGCAGTCCATGCGGACAATCCATTTTATCGTCACCTGGGCCCTGGTGGCCTTTACCGCCGTGCACCTGTTCCAGGTGGTGGTCACCGGGTTCTGGAACAATCTGTGCTCCATCGTTACCGGCAACTACCGGGTGGCGGCGGAACCGGAAGCGACAGCGGAGAGTGCACCGGAAGCCGGGCCGGAATCGGAGCCGGAAAAGACGCCTGAGACCGAAATCGATACGGAGACGGACTATGAACGAAAATAAGGGACTCACCCGGCGCAGCCTCCTGGCCCGCGCATTTGGCGGAATAACCGCCCTGAGCCTCGCGGGGTGTCAGAAGCTTTCGGAATCCACCTGGTTTCCCAAAATTCTGGGAGTAGGGGAGAAGGTGAGCTACAAGGCGCACCGGCTGTTCCTGCCCCACAAGGCCATGGCCCAGGAATTCACTGACGCCGATCGTTCACCACAGTTCAGGAGCAACGGTACGGCCATGCCCGACAACCCGGAGTACCAAGCCTTGGCGGCGGAAGGATTTGCCGCGTATCGCCTGAAGGTGGGGGGGCTGGTGGAGCGCCCCATGAATTTTGCCCTGGCCGACCTCAGGTTGCTCCCCAGCCGTGTTCAGACTACGCGCCACGACTGCGTGGAGGGGTGGAGCGCCATCGCCGAGTGGAAGGGCGTACGCCTGGGAGCGCTTCTGGAGGCGGTGCGGCCCAAGCCCAATGCACGCTATGCGGTCTTCCACTGCGCCGATCCCATGGGAGCGGACGGGGCCTCCCCCTACTACGAGAGCATCGACATGGAGGATGCATTCCACCCCCAGACGATCCTGGCCTATGAGCTGAACGGCGAAACGCTGCCCGTCGCCAACGGCGCGCCTCTGCGGTTGCGCCTGGAGCGTCAGTTGGGGTACAAGATGGCCAAGTACGTCATGCGTATCGAGCTGGTGGAGGATTTCTCTCACATCGGCGGCGGCAGGGGCGGGTATTGGGAGGACCAGGGGTATGAGTGGTACGCGGGGGTCTGAACCGGCGGAATGCCCTGGACCATAGGTAATTCCGGAGAGAGTATCCCAAAACTCAGGCCGGCTGTAGAATATGGTCCCCGGATTCCGGTCCCGGCACAGCCACCACGGACCAACCGGATGTTCCAATAATCTCTGTTTCTGGCCGCTTTGACATGGCTTTTCCGGCCTTCTGCGTCCCGTTGCCGGGCCCTGAAAGCACAACGCCCTTTTGGAAGAAGTTCCAAAAGGGCGTTTGCGTATCACCGTGGAGTCATTACTTGCCGTCGCAGGTGAAATTGGATTCTATGCGGCGGTTTTGCTGTTTGCCCGCAGCGGTCTTGTTATCCGCGACCGGTTTGGTGGGACCGAAACCCTTGGCGCCCAAGCGCTCCGGAGCTATCCCTAAATGTTTGATGAGATAATTGCGAACGCTGTCAGCGCGACGCTGGGAGAGTTTCATGTTCATTTCCTTTGCGCCCACATTGTCCGTATATCCCTCGATAACACCCTTGGCCTGGGGAAACTCCTTGAGGAAATCGGCCAGTTTTCTCAGTTCGTCATGATACTGGGGCTTGATGTCGGCCTTGCCGGTATCGAACTTGATATCGATTACCGTGGGGCTGCACAGCTTGGCCGGTGCTTTTGCAGGAGCGGTTACGGCAACCCGGGCCGTGCTCTCCGCCGCACCACCCTCGCCGTTGCAGGTCAGGGTGTAGGTGGCCGTGTCCGCAGGCGTGATCTCCTTCGAGCCCTCAAACGCTACCGGGCCGACATCCGGCTGAATGGCGCATTTCTGGGCGTTCTTCGATGTCCATGTGAGTGTTGCCGGCTGACCCTTGACCACCGAAGCAGGGGTTATCGTCAAGGTGTCCGTGGGAGCGGGAGGCGCCGGGACAGCTGCAGGAGCCGGGGCAGGTGCAGGGGCCGGGACAACCGGTGCGGGTTCTTCCTTGGCCGCCTGGGGAGGACAGAGGGCATTGGCTTTTGCCGTTGCTTCTTTTGCCAGTGCGGCACCTTCCTCGGTGTGACATGCCCGGAAAACATCATAGGCCTTGTTCTTGGCGTCCTCGGCAGCCTTGAATTCATCGGGGCAGGTTTTGTCTTTTCCGGCCTGGCGCGCGGCCTCTACGGCCCGATCCGCTTCCTGCAGCTCGTAGCGGATATAGTGGCCAGGAATATTACCCCTGCCGGTATTCACTTCGTAATGGGCACAGCCTGACATCATCCCCACTGAGGTCGCAGCGACAAGTAAAGATGATACCTTCAACATGCTGGGTAGACTCATATTCGCCTCCTTTTTAAATTATATTGTTACCTTTATACCATGAAAAACATTTTGGTCAATTGTATTCAGGTGAATCTTGGTCTTATTTCTCTGATAAGGTGCCGAACGTGATTAATGGGAAACTTCTGGTACACTCTTCTCAAGGGGGATAGTGGTCAGGATAGTGAGTCCGGCCGGAGGTGGGGCTTACACCCCGGATCGGGCGAATACGGGTGAACACCTGGGATTTAGCAGAGCCGGCTGCCGGAACAGGAGGCACGCCCGTAGGCCGCTGATGGTAAACGAGGAGTGACTAAAGGAGGACGCCATGGATATTTTCGATTGCGCCATCACGATGGAAGAGGAATCCAGAAAGCGCTATGAAGTGTTGGCCGGGGCAGCCACTGTGCCGGAATTGAAGAATCTCTTCACCATTCTGGCGGCGGCCGAGCAGGAACACCACGATGCCTTGGTCTCCCTGAAGGGGAATGTCAAGCCCTCGAAGAGCCAGTTCAAGGCGTTACAGGAGGCTGCGCGCGCATTCCAGCCTCTCCTGACAAAGCGTGACCTGGTAGCCGAACTGCGGGACGATGCCGATGCCTACCAGCATGTGGTGAAGGAAGAGGAAAAGGGGATCGGGATTTACGTGGAACTGGCCGAACAGGCGAAGGACGAGGGGGCCCGCGAGATACTGCTCATGCTCGCCGAGGAGGAGCGCAGGCACCTGAATATCGTCGAGAACATTTACTCCTTCGTCGAGTCGCCGAAAAACTTCCTGGCCTGGGGGGAGTTCGGCAATCTCGAGGAGTACTGAGTGCAGTGTCCGGTCCCGGCATCCCGTCAAAGGCAGCGGCCCGATACTTCGGGAACCCCGCAACTTAAGCATAACCTAATACTATACCGCTTGAAGGCTATATGCCGTTCACTATATACTGGCACGCGCCGACGGGCGGAACCGGGTTCCGCCAGCGTAACACAGAGCCGGCATGGGGTGCCGTGCCCGGCCCCGCCATGGTACCACGTGGCGAACGACGGGAGGCCGTGGCAGGAGATGTTTCCGAAACAGAGAGAAAGGGAGAGTGGATGGCCCTGGAGTATTCACCCATAGTTCTTGATTCCATAAACCACGAAAATTTTCCCAAGGTCGAACTGTTCGTCAAGCTTGACGGGAAATACACCCTCTACAAGCCGGAGAACACCAAGCTCACCATCCATAATATCGAGCGCCTGCGCGAAAACGGTACGGAATTTGTCTACATCAATGGCAAGGATGCGGAAGAAGTCCAGGAGCATGTGGAGAAGAGGCTGGACGATTCCCGTGCCGTGAATATCCTGTCCCAATATTCTAAGAACCTCATCTGCTGCCAGATGATCATCAAATGTATTGACGATGTGTTCAGGAAGCACAACCAGGCCGCCCCATTCGCCAAATGCCGCACCCTCCTCAACAAAATTTCGTTCCAGTTCGGCGACAGGAGCGAGTTGATCAAGCTCTTTGCCAAGCTCGAAGACAATTTCGACAAATACCTCATCAACCACTCGGCCCAGACGACCATTCTGACGACGTTCCTGTGCGACAGGCTGTTCAATGTGGGGAAGGACGATCTGGTGAGCGTCGGTGTGGGGGCCATGCTGCACGACATCGGGATGTTGTCCGTGTCGGGCGACATTACCAATAAGGTGGACGTCCTCTCGGAGGACGAATATTACCGGGTCAAACTCCACCCCAAATACGGCGTTGACCTGCTCAGGAACGTCGGGGTCAAGAACTCCATAGTTCACGATATTACGCTGGCCCACCATGAGCGGTATGACGGCAGCGGCTACCCGAAGGCGCTGGTCGGCCCCGACATCCCCCGGTATGCGATGCTGGTGTCCATCTGCGACATCTACTGCGCCCTGACCATGAACCGCCCCTACAAGGCCGCATCAACCCCGGCCGAGGCCGTGCGGACCCTGAAGAGTGAAAGGAGGCTTTTCGCCCCGGAGATCCTGGACGGTTTCCTGGGGTTCATGGAAGATGCCTCGCACGAGGAACCGGCCGCGGAGGAGAAAAAAGCGCCGGGACCGGCCCAAAGCCTCGACATGAGCGAGATCCGGGAGTTGCGCAGGCAGATGCGGAACCCGAACGTGGATCGCAACAAGCTGGTCAGGATGCATTCCATCATAACGGATAATATCAACAACTCCTTTGGCGAAGAAAGGATGGCCCTGACCGAACTGAGAACCGAGGTGAAGAATCTGCTCAAGTCGCTGTTCGCAGAAGGTGCGGAAAGACAGTAGGCCGGGAGGCTCCCGGATATCCTTTCGCAACCCCGTGAACTCCCAAGTTGTCCGCTTAATTTCCGTACGCTCCCTGCCCCTGCAGGCCGCGGGAGCCGAACCCTCATCGCCCCCACAACCCACACCGTTGTCCGGGATTCTCCCGAGCGCTCCCCGTCTCACACGCCCCCGCCGTTTTTCGCGGGGCCACAACAGGATACCCTGCCGGAAACTTTCATAATTTTTGTCATTTGGTGTTGACATTTTTGGGGCCGGATCGGCCGCGGGCCTTGGGATGGTATTGCTTATGATGCTGTAATACCAGCATGATAGATCAGGATCATGTCTTGGCATGAGAAGTGCTAGCCTTGATTGCCGAACTTCATCACATACCCCTCGTGTTAAATAGCAAACCCAGGGCGACCTGGGGACGCAAAGCCACGGGTCCTCAAGAGCAGGTTTCGAAACCGCTTGCGGGGATAGCCGGGCTGCCGAAAAGGGGCGCACACGCTGCCAATGCCGCCCTTTCCGCTTCTGGGAACGGGCGTTTTTTGCGCCTCCCCATAGTAGGCGTGCCCCGCGACTGGCCGTACGGGACACGCGTGCATAAACTTCAATCGGAGGTGTCACCATGCGCAGTTCATTCTTTCTCCAGACCCGTACCGTATTCATGCTGCTGGTCCCCGTCCTTGCCCTGCTCGGCGGATGCAGCGGCGGCAGCGGTACGGGCGGCCCGACGGGCAGCAGCCTGAATGCTGCTCCGGTGGTCAGCAGCTTGTCCGGCACGGTGACGGACAAGAACGGAGTTCCGATCCCTGGCGTCACCATCAGCGTCTTCCACCACAACAATAACACCACCGTCACCACGACCACCGATGCCAACGGGGCCTATTCGGTTGCAGGCCTGAGCACCGGGGGCAACTCTGATTACGCCGTCTATGCGGAAAAGGCGGGATTCGCGTTCTATCCGTCCAGCGGCGACGCAGCCGGTAGTGTGACCAGGTTCGATTTCAACGGCCTGTACCGCACCGTGGTCCGGTTTTCGACCATGCCGGCCCACGATGTGTCGAGCGCCAACTTCACCGCATCCCGTCCGGGGGACAGGCAGGCGAGCCTGCCCCGCACGGGCCAAGCGACCAGCTACGCCGTCGGCGACGACTTCTCGGCGCTGATCGGGGTGGCGTGGCCGGCTACGCGCTTCACGGACAACCAGGACGGCACCGTTACCGACCATCTGACCGGTCTTGTCTGGTTGAAGAACGCCGGATGTTTCACCCCCACGAACTGGTCAACCGCCCTGGCAACCGCCAACCAACTGGCCAGCGGTGCCTGCGGCCTGACGGACGGCTCGGCCGCCGGGCAGTGGCGGATGCCCAACGCCAACGAACTGGAGAGCCTGGTGGACGTGTCCCAGGCCAATCCGGCCGTTACCGGCGGCAACCCGTTCACCGGCATCAACCTTGCCACCGCCTACTGGTCGTCCACGACCTATATGGCCTTTACCGCCAATGCCATGGCCATCCGTTTCTCTGACGGACGGTGGATCAACGGGCCAGATGGCGGCTTCGACAACAGCAAGGCCACGTCCGCCAACGGGCTGTGGGCAGTCAGGTCGGGCGGGGTGGGAGCGATCCGGCTTCTCGCGACCGGGGTGTACGACGGGCAGGGCGGGGCATCCTTCGGGGGCGGGGACGACGCGAGTCTCCAGATTGGGGCGCCTCTGACCTCGCCGCGGTTCATCGATAATGGGGACGGCACCCTGGCCGACACGGTCACGGGGCTGACGTGGTTGAAGCAGGCCGACTGCATCAGTCAGACGTGGGGTGGCGCCCTGGCGGCGGTCAATACGCTGGCCAGCGGCCAGTGCGGCCTGACGGACGGCTCGACCGCCGGGCAGTGGCGGATGCCGAACCGGAGCGAAATGCTGAGCCTGTCCGACCGCGCGCCGACGTTCCCGCAAGCGGCGTATCTCAACGGACAGTACCAGGCCGGCAGCGTGGTCACCGGGCCGGTGATCTTCCGGAATTTCGTCGTCTCTGACTACTACTGGACCTCAACCACCGATGCCGCCGACACCACCCAGGCCTGGACGATCTATAGCTGCGATTTCGGCGTGTACAACATCCCCAAGACCGACATCCGTTATGCGCTGGCGGTGCGTTGACCTGCCGGAGCGGTTGGATGTTATGCCTCATTTGCGGTATATGCACCCGCTTTGGGGTGCATGGGAAGAGGAGGAAACGATATCCATATTTGTAACATGTTGAATAATAATGATATTGTTTTTTAGCGACTTTGGCATCGCCTGTGCAAGATGATAAGCAAGCTTTTCAATTTAATCGGAGGTAGTACCCAATGAAAAAAGTTCTCTCCACCATCGTAGCCGCTATCGTTGCTCTGTCCTTCTCCGCCGTTGTGTTCGCCGCTGATGCTGCTGCTCCGGCTGCTGACGCCGCTGCTCCGGCTGCTGAGAAAAAAGAAGTGAAGAAACCGGCCAAGAAAGCCAAAAAAGCTAAGAAAGCCGCCAAGAAAGCCGAGAAGAAAGAAGAAGCCGCTCCTGCTGCTGCTCCGGCCGCTCCCGCTGCCAAGTAATTCTTCCTTCACCGGAATGGGAAAGGCCGCATCGAAAGATGCGGCCTTTTTTTTACGGCCGATTGTCAGGCATTGGTGCGGCGGCGGATACCCGCCAGGCCGGCCAGGCCGGAACCGAGCAGCCAGAAGGCGGCCGGAATCGGGGTCGGAGCGACCTCCGTAACGTCCACGTTGTCGAGCCCGAACACGCTCAGGTCGTTCTGGAAATTGAAGGCGATCGTCGAACTTGCCCCGGCAGCGGTGGTGGTGAACTGGTACAGGGTATAGGGCGACGCCAGGTTGGCGTTCAGAACCGGGCTGAGATTCTGGGCCTGCCCGTTCCAGAGGGCCTGAAATACGTTGCCGGTCGCTACGTCTTCGTTTTTCAGCCAGAAACTGACCGTGTACTGATGACCCGCCGTGGTGGCGAAGGCATCATGGTAAAGAGTGCCGGCGGCGCCGTAGGTTCCCAACTGGGCTTCGTAATTGCCTGCGTACTGGGTGCCGGAATTAATGACCAGGGCCCAGTTGTTGACCGAATCTACCGACCAGCCGGTGAAGTCGCCGGTTTCAAATCCGCCGTTCACCAGTGCCGCACTTGCCGTTCCCACTTGCGCGCTGATGGTGAGCATCGCCATTGCCGCGACTATAATCAGTTTTTTGAACATTGTCCTGTCTCCTTGTGTGTGATGGATTATTTTCGGAAAATCAATTTTTGGTGACCGCGAACTGGCCGGAGCCGGCGCTGTTGATTACGGCCCATGCGGTGCACGTGGCGGGATCGACCCCGTAGGTGCCCAGCGGGTAGGCGCTGTTCCAGGCGCCGAGGATGAACCGCTTCCTGCCGCCGAAGTTCGCGTTCACCGCGTTCACCCAGTTGCCGTTCGCATCCCTGGTGCTCAGGGCAACGACCTGGCCCTGATTGATGGTGCCGGAATTGACCGTAACGGCGGGATCGTAGGACATGGACAGGGCAAAGGTGTCGCTCTGCTTGCTCTCGTCCGCATTGGGCAGGAGGCCGGTAAGGCTGGCGTTGTAAAGGCTCAGGTTGTCGGCCATGCCCCACAGGCTGAGCACGTCGCTGATCAGGGGCGTTGTCCCGCTGCCGGCCAGCCAGCCGGTGTTGACGGTCTTGGAGAGCGCGCGGCCGAGATAATCCGTTTCGGTGTTGCCGTTGGTACCGCCGAGGATCTTGGCCGTGGTGGTGTTGAAGGTGTCCTGGACGCTGGTGTAGGACTGGCCGTGGGCGATCTTGAACTGTTTGCCGTTCAGGCTGTAGCCGAAGGATTCGCGCAGGTAGAAGTTGAACACCGAGGGGGCAGGGGAGATGTCCCCGGGGCCGTAATCCAGGCCGTTGCTGGCGGAATAGAAATCCACATAAAGGCGCGGCCCGTCCACGGTGTAGATATAGTAGCCGATGGTGTAGAGTTCCTGTTCGAGCGGGGTTTCGCGGCCGTCGTCACCGCTTTGCGGAGTGTAGAACTTGTAGCTGTTGGAAGAACAGATGATCTGGCCCACCTCGGCCGTGCCGTCGCTGGTCTTGACCAGGGAGCGGTGGTGCATGTGGTCGTGGCCGCCGATCTGGTAGCGCGCGCCGTTGTTCTGCAGGCTGGTGATGAAGGCATCGCGGGCGGCGGCGTTGGCCGTCAGGCTCGAACCGAACAGGACGTCCTTGTGGTTCTGGCCGATCAGATTCTTGTGGGAAAAGATAAAGGCGTGGGAGTCGGCCGGCCGGGACGAAATCCGCGAATCGATCCAGGAAGTCTGGTCCAGCACGGCATTGTTGTTGTTGCTGCCGCTGCCGTCGGTGCGCGTGAACTGGTCGATGAGTACACTGCGGACATTGTCCATGTCGAAGGAGTAGCTCAGGCCGGTGAGGCCGGCGATGGCGGGGCTGTTGAAGTTGGTGGCGCCGAAGATGTTGGAGCCGTTCCCCTGGGACTGGGGCCACAGGCTGACGAACTTGTTGGCGGACGTCTGGCTCGCCTCGTGGTTACCCCGCAGGGGGAAGAAGCCGATGCCGGCGGAGTAGAGTGCGCTGGCCGCGTCGGCCCGGGTCTGCAGGTTGACGGAGGCCGTTCCTTCGCTGTCCACCAGGTCGCCGACCTGGATGACGTACCTGACGCCGTGGTTGATGAACTGCGCGTTCAGTGCATTGATGATAGAAACCGCACAGGTGGCCGGTTCCGTGCTCGACTGCCACTGGGTGTCGGCCATGACCCCGAAGGTCCAGGCGCCGGTGGCGGCAAGAGCCCGGCGCGGGGTCAGAAACGGAAAGTGGATCGCCATGGTCAGGCCGGCAAGGCCGGCGCCGCTGTACTTGAGAAAATCCCTTCTGTTCATGCTTTTCATCCCTATTCTCCTTTGGTAAGTGTGTTTCCGCGATCTTCAGGAATGGCACTTTTCTTCACTGTTGCCGTTGCCGGCGGTACCCGTCGTCCCGGGGACGCGGGTCCCTGCTCCTCTCTCTTTTCAGTACCTCCTTTCCGGATGTTCCGTCCCGCTGTTGTCAACATCCCCGGCTCCGCTGCCGACTCCGTTGTCTCCGGACATGGCCTAAGATGTTCATGAATCGGTGCCTCTCCCGGACATTACGCACGAAAGCCCGGATACGAGTGTGATCCACTCGCAATCCGGGCTTTCCGGGGCCTGTGGCCCGGTGGCCACAGAACGGCAAAGTACCCTTTAAAACTGGCATGCCTGAAAAGCGTTTCGCTTCAGGAAGCTGGGCCGCACGGCCCTTCCGTCACCGGAAACCCGGCAGGATCAGGTGGTGCCCGTCGAATCGGTTTTCTCGCGCGGATTGAGCACTATTTCACCCTTGCCCTTGGCAGCGCTTTTGAAGTTTCTGATGCTTTTGCCGAAGGCGGAACCGATTTCAGGCAACCTGCCCGCACCGAAAACGACGAGAACGATCACCAGCAGAATGATGAGTTCCGGCACACCGAATCCGAACATATGTCTCTCCCTGTAATGTGATGCGGCCGCAAAGGTCGTGGGCCGGCCTCAGACGGCGGCCCGGTCTTCATGTTCGGCAACGGCTCCGGTCGCCGCCCGGATGGGGGCCGCTTCGCCCGACGCCAATTCCGGCGCTGCGTGCGTATCCGCCTTGTGCGATTCCGCCTTGATATTCTGCTGCAGATCGTCGGCGGCTTTTTTGAATTCTGCCAGACCCTTGCCCAGTGAACGGGCCAGGTCGGGCAGTTTGTGGGGGCCGAGCACCACCAGCGCAATTACCATGATGATGATCAGTTCCGGCATGCCGATTCCAAACATTGCAGTCTCCCTTGGTTGCGTGCGCCGGTCAGGCCGGCGGCGTTTCGGAACAGAGCAGGGGGGCGGATCTTTCCCCGGCAAAAAGATACGCGACCCAGACGCTGATTTCGTACATCAGGTACAGGGGAACCATGATGACGAACATGGTCAGCAGGTCCGCATGGAACGCCGAAATTATCGCGCTTGCCAGGAGTGCGTACTTGCGGTTTCTCGCCAGAAACCCTCCGCTGATCATGCCGAAGCGGGATAACAGCAGGGCCGCCAGCGGCAGTTCGAAGATCAGGCCGAACAGGATGATGAGGCGCAGGCAGAAACCGACGTAGGCGCTCAGGTTGAACCAACTGTTGAGCCCTTCCGTTTCATAGGAGAGCGAAAAATCGATAATGACCGGCCAGATTATCCAGAGGAAGAATGCCGCACCGGTGCAGAAGGCCATGCTGGCGGCCGCCACGCACGGCGCGACCAGGGATGTTTTGCCCCGTTTCAGCTTCGGGGCCGCGTAGAGCCAGACCTGAAGGAAGACCAGGGGCAGGGCCAGGATGAACCCCGCGATCATGGCAATTTCGCACTGGACGAAGAACGGTTCCAGGGGGGCGCCGTAATTGAGCTTCCGCGCTTTGACCGGCAGAGTGGACGGGGGCTCGACGACGAATCGGCGGTAAACAGCGGGATATCTCTGTTTGAGCCCGTCGGCCAGCTCATGTTTCAGATCGGTCAGGTAGGTATGCCCGGTGAGCGGTTTTTCAATGAACGACAGCAGGTTCGTGGAGAAGTTCCACGAAATCCCCATCCCAAGGACAACGGCCGCCACGACGTACATCAGCCTCTTGCGCAGTTCGACAAGGTTCTCCACGGAAAAGAGCATATTCCCGCTGAACATATCCGACAGGCCGCTGAAGTGCATCGAAACTCCAAAACCGATGTAGGGCGCCGGTTCTCAAGGCGCCGGAAACAAAAAAACCGGATTCCCTTTTTGTTCGTAAAAGGCAACCCGGCCATCCAAAATGGACCCGTGGCTTTCCGTCCCTACCTTGCGATAGGTTTGGCTTGAGCATCGTATGTATGAACACGGCACTGATAGCGGACTTGTCTGATAATTCAGACAAAAAAACGCTACGGGGTATTTCCCACGTAGCGAGCTTTCCGGTTCCTCTCAAGGTCGGCAAAGTACCCACATTCCCATATTAGTGATCCGTGTGCGCCGTGCGGCTCGTGCGCAGACCGGAATGGAGCGTCTCTTGCCCTGATCCGGTTTTCCTCTCTGGAGCAGGACCATAGACGCAAATTATTTCAATCCTGTGGTGGCAGTCTAATAATCTCGTTACTAAAAATGATCGCGGGGCAGCGGGAAGGTGCATGTCGCAGCAACGGCGGTATTTTGCCGTGCGGCGCATGGTTCCGTGCTGTAGGGAAGGGGTGAGACCGGACCGGGCGGGGCGCTAGCGTGGCCGGCTTTTTTCGAACTGCGCTTGTGCTTCCCTTTGTATGGCGAACTGCCGCTCCACCAGCTTTTGCAACTGCTCCACCGCAATCTCCCCCAGAACCTTCTGCCGCACGATCCCGGTGCCGTCGATGATGAAGACGGTGGGGAAGCCGAATACCCCGTACCGCTCCATGGTCGTGGCGTGTTCGTCCGCCAGCAGCGTGAAGGTCAGCCCGTTGCTCTTCGCAAACGACTCCACCTGCGTGGCCGGGCTGCCCTCGTTGACCGCCAGGAGCACCAGACCCCGGTCCCGGTTTTTGCGATAGAACGGTTCCAGCAGCTTCAGCCGGTCCCGGCAGCATGAATCGGCCCAGAAATACAGGACGACGACCCGGCCCCTGAACCGGTCGAGGCCGACGGATTCGCCGTGAAGGCCGGTGCCCGCGATCTCGGGCGGCGTGTCGCCGATCGCGACCGGCTGTTTGCGCTCGCAGCCCGGACAGAGGCAGAGGAGCGCCAGCATGAGCAGGGCCGCCGCGAAGAGCGGTCCCGGCATGGCCGGGTGCGGGAAGGATGGTTTCATCTGTTTGCCCGCCATGTCAGTCCCGGCTGTCCCGCAGCTCCCTGATTACCTCCAGGACCTCGCCCCTGGTCAGGATGCCCTTCTTCTCCAGGACCGTTAGCAGGGCCAGCATCTCATAGCTGTGGGAGACCACCAGCTCTTCCAGGGACAGCAACTGTTCATCGTCAAGCTTGTTGTCGGTCATGGTCGCTCCTTTGCGCGGGCCGCTTCGGTTTGGTGGAGTACTTCCTGTCCTCGGTCATGACGTGATCGATAAGCCATTTCCACAGGTGCAACACGATTTCTTTCGATACCGTCACCTCATTTGTGTCATGGGTATGGTGGTATTTGCCTATCATGGCGGAGAACGCCCGGTGTTCCGATAGATGCTTGTTGATATCGGGGTATTCGATGCTCCTCATGTGCTGCTCTTCCGCGTGGAAATGATAGGCGCTGTAGGCGACCAGTTCTTCGATGACGGAGCCGAGTTTTGTTTTGTTCCTGTTCAGGCAACCGTCGTAGAGCCTGTTGAACACTTCGAACAGCTTTTTGTGATGGTTGTCCAGGTCTTCGTTGCCCACCGAATATTTTTTGCTCCAGGTGAAATGTTCCATGCAATGCTCCAAACCCGTCTTCAACGGCGCAGTAGTGGGGATGCGGGCGGTCGGGATTGCCCCGGCGCCGCAACCGGCATCGGCCGGCCCAGGGGGACGCCTGCAATCCTTTCCCTCGATATTACCATTTCTCCCAATGGATCTTCTCCTTCTTGTACTTGTCCTTCGGCTTGTCCTCGCCGGTCGGGACCCCCACCAGTATGACGTTCAGCGGAATGACCGCGGGCGGTATGCCGAGCACGGTACGCACATGCTTCATCTTGTCCTCGTAGGGGTAGGAAGCGGTCCAGTGGCCGCCGAGCCCCAGGGCCTCCGTGGCCAACAGGATGTTTTCGCTTGCCAGCGAGGCGTCGATGATGGCGAAGTCCTTGCTCTGGAGATAGGCTTTTTCCGGCTCCGCGCAGACGATGATGACCGCTCCGGCCGTGGCTATGCCCCGCGCGGTCGGCAGTCCGGCGGCCAGGGCATCCCGTGTCTTCTTGTCCCGTATCACCACAAACGACCACGGTTGCATGTTGACCGCCGTCGGCGCGGCCATTCCGGCCCGGACGATCTTGTCCAGGTCTTCCGCGCTGACCGTCGCTCCGGTAAAGGAGCGCACGCTCTTCCGGGAATGGATGACGGAGAACGTATCCTTCGCCGTGTCGGCCGCTTTGGCCGGACCGGACCCTGCCAGCAACAAGCCCGCCAGCAGGCAAACAAGTGTAATCCTCATGCCTCAAACCTCCACTGTTGGCGCTTTTCCTGAAAAAATCCCCCCGTGCGGGAGCAGTGGGCAATTGTGCTATGGTCCGGATGTCTTTGTCAACGGATTTACCGGCCGGCTTGCGGGATTGCCCGGCCCGGATGTCGGCATTCTGGCCGGAAACCCGAGTTGCGGGCCGCGTTCCATGAAAAATGACGCGGGCAGTGCGGAGCCTTTGTCTTTTCTTAAGTTAATTGGTAAGATACAGCTTTATTTTTCGCAACCTTGATGGTATGAAACGTGTTGAGGGTGGCCAACCCGGACGGGGAACATCCCGGCCGGGATCGTCGGTCTCCCGGCGAATGAATCAAGCGGCAGAGGAGAGGGTATCGTGCCTTACATGGAATGGAATGCCACGTTTGAGCTTGGGATCGAAGAATTCGACGAGCACCACAAGTTCCTTGTGGACCTGCTGAATATGACCTATGACGGCCTGACCTGCGAAGCGCCCCGTGACGAGCTCGGGGGAGTTCTCGATGAACTGATCCGCTATGCCGGCTATCACTTCGCCGCCGAAGAGCATTGGATGGGGACGCAAAACTACCCCGACGCGTCCCGGCATCGGGAGGAGCACGAGCGGTTCAGCGAAAGGGTGGTGGAGTTTCAGAAGGACTTCCATCAGGGGAAGGCGGACCTCTCTTTCGAGGTCCTGCAATTTCTCACTGGCTGGCTATCCGACCATATCCTCAAGACCGACGCCGAATACGGGCGCTTCGCCCAAGGGGTGTTGTCCGCCGCGCATGGGAATTCTTGAGGGGCGTTGTTTATAATCCACAGGTTATATTCAAAGAAACAACCGGTAATCGGCCTTGAGGGCATCGGCCAGCCTGCGGGCGTTTGCCTTGCCAATGGGGCGTTTGCCCGACTCCATTTCGCTGATGTGGCGGCGGGGTATCCCCGTCATTTCGGCCAACCGCACTTGCGTTAGCCCTTCCCGGTAGCGGATGCCTTTCAGATAGACGCCATGAGGGTTTGTGACCAGAGCGGGCGATACTTCCTCCGCAGGGGTGGAATCGGTTGGAACTTCAATCGCTCCGGCGGAAAGGGCGTATTTCCGCAAGCGTCTGATTGCCTGGGGCGATCCGTAGAACTGGACGCTTTCAGTAGGGTGCTTTTTCGTGTGTTCCAACATATATGATCTCCACGAGTTTGATTGTTTTGTCGGTAGCCTGCCATACGGCGACGTATGTCGGTTGCCCTTTTTTCAGGTGGCAATGGTGGCTATCATCTCCAAGTTTTGAGTAGTTTGACCATGCACCGCGAACAGGGCCAAGGGACTGAATTTCCAAAATCAAGGCATCGAGTATGCCCTTTACCCGTTCCGGCAATTCTGCCTGTTGTTTCCTTGCTTTTCGGCTATACGTGACAGTCCATGACATGGCTTACTGTACCTTTTTTTAGTACATTGTCAAGTGCAACGGTATAGGTGTTGACGGCGGTTTCACAGGGAATAAACTGAGAGGGATTGTCCTTGACGTTACGGCCCCGGCCAAATTTTCAAAGCATGGGTAAACAATTCGGGAAATCTCCGTTTTCCCTTTGACAAAACTTATCATGGATGTACCCTTATAGGTTTCCAAAGGGAGAGGGAACGGGGGCTTTGTGTTTTGCGAATAATGGGAGCTGGCCTTTCCGTTTTTTACAAAGAATCTGCCATAATCCTCTTCTTTAGTTCTTAGATACAATCCCCGTACATCTTCATAGATAATCTTCTTTGATCTATGCCTTATGAGCTACACTAGGCGGTCAGGGTCGATTCTGAGGGTCAACTCCCTGGCTTGCAAAGGAATGTCTGAGAGGGTGAGGCACGTTGCCGGTGTGTAATCAACAGACCGACAAGAATATTTATGTATCGAAATGACACAAATTATAACACCCGAGCATATTATGAATGTATTTTCTAATATGATTACGATGGGATAAGCTCGCAGGCGTTTTTTGTTAAATTTATTAACACTTTGAAATTACGTTGAAATCAGTGATTGCTTGGAGTAGAAGAGGAAAAACAACGTATAGGTGTGAAGAAACTTTTACGTTGCAGATGTTTTTGATCTTCCGTTACTCCTGTGATACTTAAGTGGGAAGCTGATCAAAAATCAAGTATTCCTGTTGAATTTTCGCCTCACCAGCAGAATCTATGGGTAGCCTTTGGTTCGGGCAGTTTCCCAAGTGTATGATATAAGGCCACTTTCACCACGTCGAAGCTTTTGAAACCGTAGGCTTTTTTGGTAGTCACTTTTGCCTT